>Ga0056128_1000149_pt1 | contig 48191 bp, 31 predicted proteins | sample WorMetLIZISLAND2_FD_71113 | JGI IMG/M metagenome (GOLD analysis project Ga0056128, IMG submission 71113) | Marine gutless worms symbiont microbial communities from Max Planck institute for Marine Microbiology, Germany - Olavius geniculatus... ... | reverse complement strand
AAGCAGTTGAAGATCTTTTTACCCTTTCGTCGTGCTTTCTCTGCTATCAGTCTCAGGGCTAGGATCTGCTGTACTGTACTCCTGTCTTTGCGAAATCCTGCTTGTTCGTCCGCCATGTGCCATACCTGAAATTGGGGTACGAGTGCAGTATAAAGTTTCCACGTGAAATGGCACTACGCGTGTAGTACATCACGAGTACGTCTCAGAAAAAAATAATACGCATGTCAATTCATTTCGCGTATGTTTCAAAACCGACCTTTTTTGTCATAAATCGCTGAACTTGCCGTTTACAACGACCTTAACAACGATGTAAACAATCTTGAACCTACAATATTTATTTTTAACTGTGATGCGACCCAGTTAACTTGAATTGGTGGAGTACCATGTCCAGGATAGTAGTGGGCCAGTGTAGTGTGCATAATTACTGCTGGTACAAAGTTAGGTAATTGTAAAATGAGGTTTACTTGTACACTAACTTTTTAATGCACTTGTACTTGTTTAAGGACTTGTACTGATTTTTATGTTGTATTTTGCTGCAGTTTTTTTGTTACTGAGATACTGTTTTGAGATTTTGTTATTAAGATACTGGTTAATATGTTTTTGCTAGATCTTCATGGCTATTGATTATTTAATTGTTTATTTTTTTAATTTTTCAGGCACAGAATCGGTTGAGTCCATCTCGTTCTCAGCCGTCGGGTGATTTGGGTTTTATTTCCTCAGACACTGACAGATGTTTGTATGGCCAGAGTCGTCTGAGCAGAAGTTATCCTTCGTATCTCTCAGCTAATTCTATTTCTACGGATTCTTCTGCAATGCACAGAGGGTCATCAGATTGTGTCTATAACAGCAATCAGTCATCAGATGTGGTGATTGGCAACAGATTTTCATCTCTCAGCATGGCACCTAAGTCTTCTGTGCAGGGATTATTTCAGACAACTGACAGCAGTCAGAAACTGGAGCAGATGACTTCAGATGAAGCTGAATTAGAGCTCAGTGATATCGGTGATCCTGGTGTTGTTGGAATTAAGAACCACGGAAACACCTGCTATGCTAGCTCAGTTATCCAGTGCCTTTCTAACACCGAGTACTTTACTGAATACTTCATTAATGATCGTCATCGTGCTAGGTTAGTGGCCGCGGAACAGGAGGGCCATCGGTGTGCGGTTACAGATGGACTGGCTCAGCTGATTGAAAGTCTGTGGACACGTGCATATAGGTCGAAGTTGTCACGAAGTCTGCTGAAGACGGTCAAGCAAAAGACGGAGCTGTTTGCCGACTCGAATGGACATGATGCAGAGGAGTTCCTGATGTGGTTGTTGAACACTGTTAATGATGAACTTTACGGCACTTTGGAGCAGCAGAATGGGGCTGAGCAGGTAGGAATTAGGCTCGTGCTTGACTTTTGTAGTTGTGTAACTTGATGTAGCAGTACTAATAATCTTTGTGCAGTTGTAGTAGGTATGCTAGGGTTAACTGCATGGCACTACTGCAGTTTTCGGTGTTCATTTTATTTACTGCATTTGAATTTTTTAACAGCATTAATTTTATTACTTTTATGTTTCATTCATATTTTTTGATTGATTGTCAGTCAGTGTGCCATAAACTCTTGGGGGTATTGTTGTTTTAGTTACAGGTAATGCATCTGATCTCTAAGTCTTCCAGCAATAGTCTTACATTACATCATGTTTAGCATAGCATAACTGCAAGTAATTGGCCAGTGAATGTAAATCAAAATAGTAGCAGCAGTAGTAGTAGTAGTTGTTGTTGTTGTTGTTGTTGTTGTTTCGTCAGTTAATGTAGAATATGTTTTGCAGTTTATTTTTGTATCAAATGGGCAATTTTTTAATTGTTTTTGTTTGTAGTTGGGTAATTATTGTTTTTGGTTTGATATTTAACTTTGCTGTAAGGTGGATGAGTTGTTTTGTAAACAGAATAATGGTCAGCACAACTTGGAGAATAGTGCCGGTGACAGTAAGACTTCACTGTTATCATCTGGCATCATATATTCACTGTTTCAAGCTCAGTTTCATTCTGTGGTCAAGTGCCCAGTGTGCCGCAAAGGGAGTAGCACTATCGAGCCATTTCTGTTTGTACCTTTGCCGCTACCCGATACATCATTCACGGTGTCAGTAACAGTTGTCCGATCTCACCCCCATCACTCGGTAGATAGCACGGCGGTTACCATCAGCTGTTCAGCGACTGTCAGGGATCTTCGCAGTGCAGTAGCTGCAGTGTCCAATATTCCGGCTGAGCAGGTATGTCTTATCTTTTTTGTTGAATGTTGATTTGTGTTGCAATTAAAATTTAACTTGTGTTTGAATGAAAGAAACTTGTTATTTCTTTGATAATGTTTGCTGTTATACAAGACATATTACTATCTCTTTCTTCTACCTAGCATAGTACCATTTAATATTCTAGATATTGTGACTGTTGAACGTGGTAGTGAATATATTACTCCAAAATAGTTAACATTTGCATATTTCAGAATTTTGTGCATTGTCTGTCAGTTAAAGAATATATAGCAATATCTCAGAACAATGAGCATACTTCAAGAAAAATGATGTCGATAATAGGACTCATTGATTTTGAAATATGTTTTAGTTTTGTAAGTTATTGTACGATATTTTCACATTAAAGTATGTGTAAAATAATAAGTGATTTAGTTGTAACTGTGATCATTTTTAAAAGCTATAGTTTCATTTTGTTTTTGTGTTTAGCTGGTACTGGTTCAGATCTCGGAGGTGACTGGATTTGGCCGGATGTTCAATGATCGTGAACCACTGTCTGATGTGGAGACAGAATTGAATGATTTGCACGCCATTCAGTTTCACACCAGCAGTGATACGCAGCAGCAACTCTGTTCCGAATTGTCGGCCGATCAAGTCTCGATTCTTGCCGTTAATGTGCTGCTGAACAAAGCAACAGATGACATGACTATGTGAGCACCTCATAGTGTGTTTTTTCATGACAACAACAACAACAACAAATACCACTGCTGTACAACAGACTGTTTATTTGGTTATTTACAGGATGGGCAAAAGTGGCATTGTTTTTGAGCGTTAATAACTTAGCAATGGTTAGTGGTGGAAAGGCGTGTGAGTTTTGAAACAAAAATTTTCTGAATTTTGTTCGGAAAAGGGCTAAACTTAGTGCGCTTAAATTTTTTAGTCCGCCCGGAAACGATAGTTTTTGGGAGGGCTTATGTTTTGCTGGAATTTATTTTTCTTTTTTTTCTCACGTAATCTCCGAGCTCTGTCGGCCGATCGGCGCGAAATTTTGCATGATGCTTGGAGCTGCATTCAATCTTGTAATCCCAGTCCAAAATTTTGGGGGAGCTTCCCCCAAAAATTTTTAGGAGCCAAAAACATGCAAAATATGGCTCGATTTTGTTCTACTTTTAAGTTCGGTGGCGAATATCTCCGGAAGGGATGAAGATATTCAAAATTGGTGAGTTACTCATTCGACAGCGATTCCAGTGAAGTTTGGTTCAGTAACCTTGGAGATCTCGATGTGGAATTGTACCCACCCAAAGCACATTTTTCGGAAGACCATATTTCGGCCCTTACGGGGTGCACCACCCCCAAATTTTTACATGCGCTAGAGAATGATCAAGTCTTACTAGCACACCCCCACCAGGGATGGGGGTCCTACTTACAATTTTTTTAAAGGGGGGTCCAAAATTGGCTTAAAATGTAGTAAAGTAAACTTCGGAGTTATGGGGTATAGCCCAAAGAAACTTTGGTGTTGACGTGCCTCTAGGTTGGGGTGTTAATGCAAGTACAACTTTTGGAGGCACCGCCCCCCTTAAAATTTGGGAGGGCAAAAAACGTTCAAAAATTGATGCGATTTATGACAACTTTCTAGTTCGAGCGCAAATATCTCTGGAACGGATGAAGATGGTGGCAAAATGTAAATGGCGTGAATGAGAACGATCTTTCCGGAGTTGAACAAAAAAAATTGTGAACTTCGGTCCACTACAAACAAAGTTATAAGCGCTCATGTTGACCAACCCTAAGTCGACAATGCATGTTCTGTGTATGCCAATGCATTTGAGTTAGGGCCACGTGATTTTGGTGCGAAGGAAATTTGACCCCACTAATTTTTTTCTCATTGGACTTAGGGTGCCGGGTGGACTCACGTTGGGCTTTGCCCCAAATTTCTAGTTTGGTCTGATTTTCAGGAAGCTATACATAAACCTAGTTTAAAGTGTTTAATGTGGAGCTAATGTTTTTGTTGTTCGTTATCGCTGACTGCGCGCTGTGTGATTTAAGCATGTTTGAAGTGCAGAGCTTCCATTTTGCAATGCAGGTTTGGAGATCCACTGGTACTAAATGTATTTCGTGACGTCAGTCTTGCCCAGCTAACTGCCATGTTTCTATATGAAATGAGTAAACTGCTGACAGAAGATTCTGTTGAACGGGTGAATCTTAAGTATCTTTTGTCAGATTATCATATGGCTGCTTACGTTGTAAGCTGTCTTATGATGTCAGCCAGCTTTAGTGGTGTAGTTGTGTTGTTGAACTTTGTATATTTGTTGTTAGTTTGTTGGCTATACTGTCCAACACATTTGTCTTACAGTGAAGTTGTTTAATGTCAGGCTTAGTTTTAGTTACTGTAATGGTGCATCACTGTTTGTGGACAGGTTACTTCATTAAGAGCTAAAACCAACCACATTACACCCAGCTAACTCAGTCTTATATCCATCCAGGATAAATTGAGTATGGCCTGCTTGGCTGGTGTTCAGGTGGGGTGCATCCGTTTTTGCTGGGTGGCAGATGAAAACACTGATTTCTTATAACATCTGGTGCTCCATATCTCTGAGTTTTCATGAAGAATTTTACACATCTGACTTTTCTAGTATTTTAGCAAGGCAGTGAAACTGACAATTCAGTTGCATATGTGGCATTTAATTGAGAAAACAGATCACATGTGCATTACGTATGTTGGCTTTGTTTATAATTCCTGATACTTCGAAACTTCACTTACATAATCAGTCTTGTCAAAAACCATACTTTTGACTCGGAAGTTTTAACAGAACTTTAAGTAGATCAAATTGATTTAAGCATAGATCTGTTGCATGCATAGATACAAGAGAGGACTGTGGTTCCACCGTTCCAAGTGAAAGTCATTGGTGCTATTGCTGAGAATGACCAAGTCTTGAGCGATGCTGACTGGGATGTCCCACCGCTGTTTTCACAAACTGTCACCGAGTACGTTAATTATTATTATAATTTATTTAGTAATTATTTGAAGCAGATTATATTGAAATGCAGACGAATCTTTTTTTGGTTTTCTGCTGTGCGCTTTGTTTATTACAAACTCTTCTGCTCGGCTGCTTTTGTTTTCTGCATCTTTCTTCCATGACTTTTATGTCATTTGACATACTGGCACTGTATAAATTCATTTATTATTGATATGTGTTTGCTATACCACTGCCAAGTTTATAAATTCATGGGTTACTTGTGGCATGACTATTTTGTGCATCTTTGCACTTTTTTTCTCTGTGCTTTGATGATGTTGATTGGATAGCAGACGAGCATCAGGCTTGAAAAGTTCTTGCTCCAGTAACTCCCAAGTTTATTTTTGTAGACCAACTTAAACTAAAATAATGCTGAAACAGTAATCTGGTTAAAGAGAAAAATGAAAGTGGTAGCATAGCTATGCACAGCATGTATTTATTGGTTGTAATATTCATTGTTTGCTGTATTTGTTGAGATGTGTTGATATCGCTGCAGAGTTCTGTCATGCTGGTCACCTGAGGATGGACCGCTTCATGTCAAGATGGTTCTTGAATGGTCAAACTTTGCAGCTAAGCGGTACGGTCATGATTTTGGTTTAACAATTTTGTGTGTTATCATGTTGAAATGTAATGATGCCAGTAAGAAGTTTTTTGGAAATGTTTAAGGGTTTTTATACGGAGATTCTGGTGGAAATCAGCTTTTTAGGAGATGTGGCCTCAGCTAGTAAGTAAGCGAATAGTTTTGAAAAGTGTTCAATGCACATACTTACTAGTGTAGAACACATTGTGAAAACCCAAAAAGAATGCAAAAACTGCATGTACATAGTGTGTTCTAATGCTGAAGAAATTGGCTAGTGGGACAAAAATTAAAGGTTGTTGATATAGTAGTCTACACCGTGTCATAAGTAGGTAAGTCACTGATAATGTCTACAGAGATCTTTGGGATAAATCATGTTGGTGATGTTTGATAAATGTGGCGAAACAAATACACGAGCCAAAATATGAGAAAAGCTTGTGAATAGAGCAGACGATCTGTGGTTCTGCAAATTGTCCTTGACGTTTATGGTACACTGCAAAATTTCCCAGATCTAATGTTCCATTTTTCTGAGCATTTCTGGTGCTACTTTTATGATTCAGTTGGCTGCAAAGTGATGTGACAAAGCGATCATCTGTGAAGAAACATGGAACTGCAAAGCATGGTGCTGGTGATTTGAAACATCTGCCTTGCACCACCCTCGATGACTGCTTTGCAATGTTTACCCAGCAGGAAGAGGTTACTAGTGTTGTTGCTCGATTTGTTTAAAAAAAAGTTTAAAGGTATCTGCAGCTCTTCGTGGGAATCTATCGCGGAGCTATGGAGCGTCACCTGCCATATCAGATCGCAGTGTTTGCTGCCACCCAACGGGTGAATTCACCCTGCTTTAACCCAAACCTGGCAGACCAATACTTCCGCTTTCTCCAGGGGATGGAAGGCTGAGTTACTTTAATGTTTGGTTATAATAGGTTGAGATGTTTTAGCTGTTAGCAGATGCACTCGAGAGTCAAAGATGATCTTGGTTGTAAGTCCAGTGCCTTCCTGTTACGTTACCGAGCTACATTTATGTATTACTTGCTTTAGAAAAGTTGCCAACTGCGGAAAATCCCAATTTTGACTTATCTCATTTTTCACTAGCCAATGTAAGGACAATTGTCAGTTTGTGTATATTCCACTTCTGTGATTTGTTTGCTGGACTTTGAATATTTGTTGTTAGCTTATTTGTTTTAACTCTTCTGGTTTCTGCATTCTTAACCAGTTCTGCCTACAGCTACACATTTTTTCATAGTGTGGTCTGTCTGCCTTTATGTCTGCCTATCGTCTGTTGCATTCATGCACCTTGTTTAAACTGTTTGATGGATTTTGATGCCGTTTGGTAGGTGCACTTGTGTCCACTGACACATTTTGTTATATGGGGGTCCCTGACCTAAGTAACCCCCAGGAGAAGCAAAGATTTTGGGGTCGAGTTCCAGTTTTAGAGTTGCAGTTGCAATTTACTGCTGCTAATAGAAACAATTACTTTGGTGCTGGTTTTGTTCAGCATAAATCCACGTATTATCCTGATCACACTTGACAGCTGACCGTATCTGCGTACCAGTATTTTTAGTGTTCATGTGCACACTCTGGTAATAGTAGCTGCTGAATATTCCGAAGGTGATTGTGTCTAACAGGCTGCATGTAACAGTCTGCCACCATTCCTTCAACAACTGTCTGACACCCCAGGTTTTAAATTGAACTTAAAAACATTACTGTTTTGCCAAGCGTTTCGTTGCTGACTGATTTTCTTCTATGAATCAGCACATTATTTTAGGTTTTTACCTGCGCGTACTAGCTATTCTTGGTGTCTGTCTGTCTGTCCATCTTTCCATCCTGGTGTCACGTCCCGGTACCATTGCAAGACCAGGTAAGATAGAGACTTCTAGATTTCACCATGTTATAGCCTGGAGTCTCTAGGATTTTGTGACAAAATTTTATGACACTGGGTGAAGGGGGTCCCCACGAACGAGGGGGAGAAAGAGGGGCACCCCTCCTTAAAAGGTGTTATTCTACCGTTATTGGCTCATCTAACATGAAAATGGTTGCAGATAGGCACAGACGTGCTGCTTATCATAACAAATACTAGCAACGAGCTTTGTAGGAATGTCAACATCGATGACTTTGAACCCCCAAAGTAGGGGGTTTTAGTGAATTTTTTGCAATTTTGGCCTGCAACGTGCATTTTAAGAGTGAAATGCATCGAAATGGCTGGAGATAGACCAAGGCAACCTGCATATGAAGTTTTCGACGTTGAATGTAGATTTTAGGAATCCAAGTGTGGATCATCTAGGTTCCAGGAGGCCTGCACACACGGATGTCAAAGAGTGGTACCCCTCTAAAAAGTGGCTATTTATTTGCTGTTTATTTGCTGTCTAGTGTGAAAATGGTTGTAGATAGGCACAGACATGCTGCTTAACATAACAAGCACTGGCGACAAGCTTCTTAGGATTGTCAACATTGATGACCTTGATTGACCTTGAACCCTAAAAATAGGGGTTTTTAGTGATTTTTTTGGCTGCAAAAGAGTGAATTGCAACGAAATGGATGGAGATAGACCAAGATTATCTGCGAACAGGAACAGCCGTAGGCTCTCACGCATCTCACGAGCATTAGCTCAGATTTCTTGTATCTTAGGTTTTATATTTTACGCTACCGGTCATTCTTAAAAGTGGTTTATTGACTGATTAATTGATTGCAACTTTGCAGCTGAACTCGAGCGAGAAGTGGTTTTGTCCAAAGTGTTGTCGGCATCAGGATGGAGCAGTAAAAACAATTCGTCTCTCATCATTGCCTGATGTCTTGATAGTACAACTGAAACGCTTCAAACAGGTTGCTGAAAGAATTATGGTTGTATGTTTAGTGTGTTGCTGTGCGAATACTTTATGTACTATTCATATGATACTTGGTGCTGCTGTTCGTATGGAGAACTAGCTGCTATACTTTTCTGCAGGGACATTATTGATCTGGCATCAGCACGAATATCTGGCATGCAAGAAATCTTCCTTTTGCTCTGTAGCCAATGAAACATATGTTTCGTTAAACCAAGTGTAGTTTGGGAAGCATCATAGTTTTTAACCAGTTTGGCAGTTTTTGATTTGATTGTCTTTATTTTAAAATAAAATCCACGTTAAATTAGTATATCTTGGCTGTAAGAAATATTTCCTTAAACTAACAAAGCAGTTGTCTTTTTAATGCAGGTATAGTTTCGGAAACATAATAGTTTCTTAACAGGTTGCTAGTTTCTGATGTCATTGTCTGTATTTTAAAGTAAAAATTCAGCTTGAAATAGTAGAAACTGAAAATCTCAAGAGCAGTGTTGTAAAGTATTTAAATACTTCAAATATTTAAATACTATCTAAATACGTAGGCAGTATATCACAGCAAGTATTTAAATACTTTCAAATTGCTGGTATTTGAAGCGGTATTTCAATACTTTTAAATAGTATTTAGTATTTAGAAATTTCTAATTACTTACTCCGGCACTTTTTAGCAGTGTTTGCCCGTTTGGCAGTTCTTAATACTCACTGCAGCACTGTTTAAATGTTAGAACATTTGCACGACAACTACTATGCATTTTATGGGCCATACCGATGTTTGGTAAGGTGAACAGCAATGCAGCATGGGTTATGTGTTGCTAACAATCACAGTTCTGAAGAAGAAGCTGGTGAAGATTGATGCAAAACATGCAAAACCATTGTGTGATGCACTGTCAAACAACTTTTTGTTTGCTACAACACGTGCCCACCTTCAAGCGCTCCAGCAGAGAAACTGTTTAGTTCAGCTTCACTCGTACTGACAAAACGGCAAAATAAACTTGGTGACAAACTGTTTGAAAAACTGACAAAGTTGAAAATTAATCAGAATTACTGGTGACTAAGAGATGAATTAACTGATAGTAAGAGATGAACTGATGTCAGATGTTTAATGACATTGACAGACCTCTGTGATTTTAGTCTATTAGCAATTAGGTCTACTGATTGATCAGACTGTTAACCATTTTGCTGTCATTTTTTTCTAAACTGAGAAATAAAAAAATTTGGCATAAAAATTTTGTTGTGTAATATTACAGTATTTAAATAGTATTTAAATACTTTGAAAGTTTTAAGTATTTGTATTGTATTTAAATACTTTTATTTAGTATTTGTTACAACACTGCTCAAGAGTTGCTAGTCTAATTTTGACTCTGCCAAGTTCTATAGTCATTGAGTTTTTAACTACTTTAAGTTGAGTTTTAAGTTTTAACTCAAAACCGTAAGCCAAAACCAAACCCCAACCCTATACACTAGCAGTGGCAAGCCTGATCCAAGCTTCAATCTCAGTCGATTGCCACAACTCTACTTTTTAAACGCCAAGTGCCGATACTCAATTTTCGAGGTATCATTGAGTTTTGCTCCCTCGCAATGCATTAAACATTAAGTTGTCATTATGGTTTGGGTCCGCTATAGCAAAGGGCCACCATAGCGAGGGGCTGTCATAGCGAAAGTTGCCGTGAGACACGGCGGCTTTCGCTATTCCGACAGCCGAGCAACTGATGATCTCGACCGTAGCTTCATGGATCACCAGTCGACCAAACCAGCTTCTCAAGTGTATACCGTCACGGACAGCCATTGGCAGTTTTTGTAGTTTCATGCACCGCCGTCGAACTTACTACCTATATTGTACAGTAATTTATGATGTGCATTATTGTCACATAAATCTTTGAGAAATGCTAACCCTAACCCGATCCATAACCCTAACCCTAATCTTGGCCCTTCGCTATAGCGGCCCATTACCGTCATTACTTGAAAGTACAGGTCCATGATTTTAAAGCCTCATAGCCTCATGTTTCGTGTGTTCATCTGAAGTTGGTTGTCACACATTGATTTTTTTTGCAATCTTGTGAAAGGTCGAGGACATTCATACAAAGCTGAACACGTTCGTGACATTTCCCGTCACCGGCTTGGACATGAGTCGACATATGGAAAGCAACGGAAAGTCATATTCATGCGCGTCACCTTGCAATGCTTCGGAGTTTGTCTATGATCTCTATGCTCTCTGCAACCACTACGGCAATCTCCACGGAGGACACTACACCGGTCGGTCTTTGTACATTTTATACTTATGTTATATATGTCAACCATACTTCATCTGCAGTCTGTTATTTGCTAGGTCGATCTATGTGAAAGTCATTGGTGCTGTCACTGAGGACTTTATGGCTAAGTGTGAAACCCTAGTTGATGTTGCTAGTCACATGTGTACTGTGTAGATGACCTGCACTCTGTCTGTCGTTTGATACTTTCTAGATCTGACCCACTATTCCTCTTAGTTATACTGATTTCACCATTGCTCAAAAGGTGGCTTAGGCAAAAGGCTAAGTTGACTGCAGATTGACTCAGCATTTTGCTCTGTTAGGACTTATGCACTGCAGTAAGGGTATGCATTCAGAGATCCAGAAGTTCAGATACTCAACTTCTCACAGAAGACCGATTTTGACTGAATGAATGGTCACTGATTGTTTTTCATATGATATTAGTGTATTGTGACAGCCATCTAATGAGATCGTCTAAGGTTTGATATGTAAACCTTGTATAATGCATTTGAGTAAACTCATCAGCTGAAACAGTAACTAATAATGTGCGAGTTTTAATCATATAAATTTGTTAAGTTGTTTGCTATTGCAGTAAAAACGTAAAGTCCTTCTTGAGCCTTTCGGCCCATAGAGTGGTGCTGATCTTCATTTCCTAAGGCCCTCAGCCAGACACCAGCTTTTACACTGCGAGACCACAGATACGTGGCCAGTGTATTGCGTGATGTGTCTGTTTACGTCCCAGTGGTGAAGCCGGTACCAAATTATACTGCTTGGTGCTATTGCAATATTTAGCAGTCAGCAGAAAGTTGTTCCAAATAAACAACCATGACACTGTAGTTTGTTACAGTCAGCAGCGTCGTGGGTTAAGAAAGTGCGAGGGTATTTCAGTTTGCCAACAGATAGCCACAAACTTTCAACAGAGGAGATTAATTCCACCTCTGATTTTCTTAAAATGGGGTATCTTGGCCTAAAATTTAGGATTTTTGGAGGAAAGTTTTATGATTAGAACAAGGTTTTCCGACAGGCTAAAATTTGAGGAGCGGGGGAATTGCTTTTTTGCCATTTTGCCATGATGCCAGAAAATTTGTCTGTGTATTGCCAGCATTCTGCAAGAACCCGGTGAATGAGAAGTGGTACAGTTACAATGATGAGAAGGTCGACGAGCTAAGTGGTGATTCGTCCATTGTCACGAATGCCGCGTATCTTCTTTTCTATCAACGTCGCCACTTGTCAAGGCCTGATCGACGCAGTGAGGTTTCACTCTCAGCCTGGATTGAGGCCATCCTCACTGCCACTTACGCTGATCTTGAGATCAGTGATCGTCGACAAACCAACCAAACCACTGCAGCAACAAATGGTTTGTGTTGTTTGGCTTAGCAGTAAATCAGTTTGAACACATTTGTTTTACAACGGTGTCCCGACAAAATCTAGACCGACAAAACCAGGAACGTCAAAATGTGAATACAGTGACATAGGCTTAGCTTTAGGAAATAATGTTAAGGATAGGGTTTAGGAGTTGGGGTTAGGGTTAGTAACCCCGTATAAGGCACAGGCACACCCAGAGCCAGATATCGACATTGGACAGTCTCTGACTGAGGTAAGTGAATGATGGTATCAAAGTAAGTGTAAGCTGGATAGGATCATGCTCTGAAAGCCGATGTGGAGTTGCGAGAATGGTATCATCAGGCAGAACTCTGTTGATGGGTTAATTAACCTCAGAAGTGGGCACAAATCACTCGGGTTCCATCGGCGAGATCTGTGTCCTTGGTTGGCGGTGAGTTCTGACAAATTTTCCATGTCTGTAACCATACACAATGACCTCTAATCCAGGTAAGTGTTTAGTGACCTTTATGATATGAAGATTCTCACCAGAAATTTTGGAACATCGTGGCGACACAGATTTGCTGACAGCGGCGGCAATTACCATATCCGCAGTGGTATTGTGGCATCCTTGTAGCCCTCAAATTCATTCCGTGGAATTTTGACGTTATTAAAGGAGGGAACCTGACAAAATCTGGACACAGTGATGTAGGCTTAGCTTTAGAAAATAAGGTTCAAGTTAAAGTTAAAAATGAACTTATAAAGCACCATAAAACGAAACGTGTAAAGATACAGAGGCGCAAAGGTTAAGGATAGGGTTATGGTTAGAGTTAGGAATTAGGGTTAGGGATAGGGTTAGGTAGGCATGCTGGTTATATGCGAATATGCGATCGCATATGCAATCGCATATTTTGCCAAAACCTGCTTATCGCATGTTTTTCTGCATAAAATGGCATTTTCAAAATTGCATTTGCAGTAATCTGACACCATGTTGTCTGTTGCAGTTGTTGTTAAGAAGCCACCACCATACAGTGCTGAGCTGTATTCATCGTTGTTACCTGTAACTGGCTCCGACAGAACTACGTCAAGATATGTGAGTAACGGGCTAAGTAGCACACAGTACAGTGATTGGTCATCGGTGAGGAATACCAGCGATCGTTACGTCCACGGCTTGCCGAATGCTGGTTTGTCACTGGACTGGCCGAGCCGCAACTATGCCGGCAGCATCCCGAGAGCACATACTGATAGTGGCCTGGCTTACAGCGCACCGTATCAGTCTGGGGTCTCTTCGTACAACCTGTATGGAGCAACATCATCCACTGGTCGTTCTGCTGTCGTCAGTAGGCCGATGTCTTCGATTGGCATCAGCTCCCACTCGCAGCATCCTATTACTCCGGCACCTATGCCGAGGTCTTACACCTCGCATGCGTATCTGTCAACTTCATCGTCTGGAACGCAGCTGGCCGGAAGTTATGGTCGGCATCGCCCATTGTCCAGTGATTCTACGTCAGTACAGCCGTCCAGTAGGCGCACCTTCCCGCACACGGCTCATCGCATGTGATGTCATACCTATTTACCAGTTATTACTTATTATTCTAATAGGCAATATTACAGGTCTTGTTTGTCCATCTATTTGTCCGTCCATCTGTCCCATATGGACTTTTAACTTGAAAAGTAAAAGATGAAGAAGAAAAACTAAAATTTGTGTGAATGTTTTACAGGGTGGGTGTTACTGGTATACTAATTTGGGCAAGTATCGTGCAGTAGGTGGACCGCTGCATCATCACATCAGCACTGGGCCGAAATCTTTTTACTTTTTGGTTCCAAATTGAGCCCATTGTTGTCGGTTACACTCTCATACTTGAGTCATAGTTCTCCCTCGCATTTACTTGAATTGTTACGTGCCGAAGATGATTAGCAGTCCAAAATCTGCGCATGTTGCGGTTTCTTTTGTGACCGATAACTTCTGTTGCTTAACAGGTGCAGTCATTTTTCTGGCATTTCGAAGGTTCAGTGGTTTTGCGTGGTTCACTCATGTGTCTTAGTTCTGACGTTTTGACTTCGTATTTTTTTATTCCTCGTCCTCCAATAGACAGCATATGAGGGAAGATTATTAGAACTGCCATTATTGTTAGTTACATATGCACACTTTGGATTGGCAGTTCTTACAGTTTTAGGTTTTGGTTGTTTTTAGGATTTGTGTCTCATAGAGGTTAAACTTTGTGTAAAGGTTAGACTTTTTGTTTCGTTATTATGTGTACATGCATTTTGCCTGGAAAGGTCATCTCCGAAATGACCTATACTGTGTCGGGTGAGATGTAAAACCCTACTCACTCACTCACTGGTTTTTTTGTCAGTGGAACTTTTTATGACGTTGCTTTGATGCTTTTGCATGAAGGTTGTCCAGCTGGTAAAACATCTGCTTGGGCGATATTTGAAGATTTTTCGTTACAGAGAGTAACTCGAAACCAGTAGTCCACTAGTGCTGTTAGCAGAGTTTGTATTATGATAGACTTGTGTGCTTAAATCTGGTGACGTAGCTTGGCCTGTGGAAATACCACTGTAACATTCTCCTTTGGCTTCATTTGATACCAGGTGATGACTAGGGCCAACATTTTTTCGCAGAAATTTTTTTCAAATTCCGCAGGCCAGTTTGCAAAATTTTGCGGCTTATCGCGGCAAAATTGTCCAAATTCTGCGGCTTACCGCAGCCTTTTGTTTGGGAGTAAACTGAGCTCAGTCCTGTTCAAAAACTTTAGTTATTGAACGCTGCCACTGTGCTGAGTTATGCTAGCAACATACAAAGAAAATTATCAATCTTTATTTCTTTTCAAAAATGATATTCAAATTTTGTTTTTTTTACGATTGTGCTGGATTGCAATATACCTAGTTACTTGTAGAGTACACAGAGCTTTAGGCAGTTTAGTTTGATTTTTTCGCGATAAAATTACGTAATCAGGCCAATAATCGTACTCATCGCCGGTCATTTCTCAACTTCTGCAAAATTTTGCGGAAAAAAACAAATTCTGTGCCTCGGCTCGAAATTCCGCAGCTTGCGGAAAACTGTGGACCCTAGTGACGACCACTGACTAACTTAGGTAGACGTGGGCAACAACTGCAAGTGCACATGTGTGTGCTTCATAAACTGTGCAGTGTGAAGTGATTTTTGAATAATCTTTATTGTCGTTGCTATCTCTTGCATTGTTCCACCATTATTTCAGTGATATTGCTCATGTGCTATTTACTTAGTTCTGTTTAATGTCAGTGCTTAAAGTTCTACATTCACGGTTTTTTTTCTGCTTATGCATATTTATTTTAGGCATTGCTAGTGCAGCTATTTCCATTTTCTGTAGCCACTGGTTATTGCAGATGTAACCTAGTTGCATACATGTATGTGACACAGTTGCATTCCATTAATTTTCTTTCTAGCAGACTTTTCCCAACGCATTTTCCACCTGATAGTGTTAAGCTAAGCCACTGCCTACTGAGTTACATATCAACAGCTATGCATTTTTCCTTCCTTTTTATCTTGATTTGCTTGCAGTGATAACAGTGCACAGATGTTATTAATTTGCATATATTTATTTGTTAATGTTGAGTCAGCCTGGCTCTCCATGCTTGTACATTGCTGGACTAGCAGTAGAATAGATATTCAGTCTGTGAATGTAAAGTTGCAACACTTCGCAGAAGTTGTGTATTTAAATACCTGGCCGTAGCTCCTGAAAAGACAGCGTAAAGTGGTTGGACTGGAGGAAAGCTTTTGCCAACAGAAAGGTTAAACAGGTTAAAGGTGGTGTATAGCTCTTTGTAGGAAACCCATCTCAGAACTAAGGAGTGTCACCTGCCATATGGGATCACACAGTTCTACCTGCCACCCAACACAGGTGAATGTGTCCTGCTTTAACCCCAACCAGATAGGTTGGTACTCAATTTACTTACCCCAGAGGGATGGAAGACTGAGTTGTCTTAGGCAGCTGGTTACATATCGAGATAGTTTACCTGCTCGCAAGCAGTCACCCATCTAAGTACTAACCCAGCCCGATGTTGAGCAACTTTGTTGATTGGATGCAATGCGTTACTGCTATGCCATGCCTCCAAAGTACTGACTGGTTACCAAGGTGATCACAAAAATCATTACAGCATCTTTCATGCATTACTTATCTCTTGCTATTTTACATGGTCAGTTATTGCCTGTGCTATAATGCTGCTATTGTTATCATTTTTCTCTAATTGCTATCTTTTATTTCAACATAAACTGTACTCAAATTGCATACCGGTACATATATATAGAATTGTAAGTGTCCCGGCTGTATTTTCTGAAATTTTACTTTTGGAGGTTGATTTACAATTTCAGGAGTTGCACCAATGGTGAAGGAATCACTTTTTCTGAGCACCATGCTTTTAGTTTGCCGCTTGACTTGAAAGCAGTGTGTGCTGATTGTCGTTAGGGCGTCCACTCCGTTGACAGATGAAGGCAAATGCCTTCTGGAAAAAGTTGGGAGAAGTAAAAAAAGAAAACTGGGGCGGGGATATTTTCTCAGTGGCAAATTGCCTAGAAATGGATGGCACAGAATTCTGCATACAACAGTTCAAAATTTTTTTCTGTTTGCTTTGCTCGCAGATTATTTGTACCTTCACTTTTAAATTTGTTCCACCACCTTTGTTCGCCTTTATTATTTAAACTGCATGCGATAAATTTGGTCAGTTGATGCTAAGGAAAATAATTAAAATTGTTGCCACCGCACATCATATTTTACACTAAATTCGATCTCAGCTGGGGGTCTGCCACTGACCCCACTGAGGGAGCTTACACCCAGACCCTCTAGCTCAATTTGAGAGGTCCTTCTAAGGGAAAGGAAGAAAAGGAAAGGGGAAAGGGAAAAAGCAAGAGGGGAAAGAGAAAAGTAGGGTAAAGGGGAGAGGAAGGGGAAGATCGAACCCTCGAGCAGATATTCTGGCTATGGCTTTGCCTACTTTTAAAGTTGTGGTGCCGCGCCACCCTTGTTTGCATATATGTTTAAACTCCACTAAATTTGGTGACTTAATTATATGGAAAATAATTAAATTTGTTGAAACTAGATGTCATATTTTAAAGACTAATATTTACCAAATTTGATTTCGGCTTAGGCTCCGCCCCACATCCTGCTAGTGGAGCTTAAAGCATTTTCCAGACCCCCGTGCTGCATTCAGAGGGTCCTACTTCTAAGGGGAGGGAGATGGGAAAAGGGGAAAGGAAAAAACAGAAAGAAAGAAAGAGGAAAAGGAAAGGAAAGGGGAGTAAAAATTGTAAGATGACGGGAAGGGAGAGGAAGGGAAAGGTGGAGAAAAGGAAAAGGGGAGGGCATCCGAGTTGGGGGAAGGTTGCCTCTTGGTGCTAAGGGGGGTGGACGCCCCTGGTTAGTTCTGCAGTATGTGTGTAGTATTTGCTAGCTATTTGCGGGATATGTCCGTGATGGTATTTTTCCCTTATTTCAAGCATACTCCTACCAGCATAAAAAGTGGCCATGCTGCCGTATTTGTATGTGAAAAAAGAGTATGTGTGACAATTTTTTACATTAGTTTCCTGTTACAGTAAACTTTTCTGTTTTTCTTAATTTTTTTACTTTCAAGGGGGTGGCTGGTTCAAGACACTTTTAGATTCGCCATGCCTAGCTGTGCATCTAGAATGAAACTAGCTTCATAGTTTTGGTGGGCTTTGTTTGCTCCTGTTTTGTATGCATCCAACTAATATGTTGTTTGCTGTTATCGTTATAGATGTAATAAACTTAGTGAAAAAACATTTTTGAAGTTTAACAAATGCAGTTTAAGTTTTGAAAAAAAATGTAGACATTTGTAATGGTTGGATGAAAAAATGTGACCATTTGTTCATTGTTTCGGGTAAAGTTTTTTTTGGTATTCGCCAAATTTTCGCTATCATATGCTTTAAGTTGATAAATGTTAATGCAAAATATGTCATTATTTTGTAACACTGTATAACACTATACTTATCATTTTTACCGTGGCCATTCAGTGTGCATTAAAAGTAAAAACGTTACAAATTTTTTTTAAAACTTTAAAAGCATGCTTTTGTCAAAAATAAAAAAAAACCTTAGTAAACGTTTATCACAACTGTGCTTTTGATGTGCCTTCCAGATTTCGTTACAGTGTAGATGTTGTGTATTAGTTGCTGGTACAGAATTGTTGGTTACTTGTCATCACTTTGGTTTCGTTTGGCCCCTCAATGTTATTGGGGGCCCTGTGCACGTAAGTTACACGGTGTTTCATAAAAAGGCACCCTTTTTGTTTCTTTTATAACTCCGTCGAATAGTGATCAGTTTACAGAATATTTTTACCAGATGTAGCTGAAGAAATGATAATTCAAAATATTTCAACAAAATGTGGCTGTTAATTAAATATTCTTTACTAGTCGTGTTGTTGGGCTAACATCATAATGTGTCGTGAGTCAGTATTGGTTACAACAAGCAAGCTTGTACTTGCAACACGTTATGACGTGAGCGTAACATCACGACTAGCAAAGAATATTTAACTAACAGCCACATTTTGTTCAAATATTCTGAATTAGTACTTCTTCAGCTACATCTGTTAAGAAATTTTGTGTTATTTGATCACTATTCGACTGAGTTATAAAAGAAACAAAAAGGGTGCCTTTTTCATAAAACACCATGTAGTTGTATACAGTATCGGTACTGTGGTTAATTTTGTCCATCCTTGGTAATGCGTTTTGCTTTACAGTATTATTAGTATCTAGTAAATTATCAGTGTTAACTGAACGATGTTAGGGTAATTCGCTTCGTGGTTCTCTGCAGTGGCGTATGCAGGATATCTTTGTGTGGGGAGGTCAACCTTCTTTTCATTTTTTGCCTTTTCTATCTTTTTCTCCCTTTTCTCCCCTTTTTTTCTTTCTTCATTCGGCTATAAGCGATATTGAGGAGAGCTTTCACTGTAAAGATGCGTACAGAGTGACAGAAATGAAATGAAATAAAAGTTGGAGGGTTCGGCTTTTATTTCATTTCGTTTAGTTTACGCACGCGTCTTTAGCCTCAGATTTGGCGACTTTGCGCTATGTAAATTTACTTACTGGCTTAAATTTCATCCCCAGCAGGTCCGGGTGGAGCCCTGCCGACACACGCTTTTTGGTGCATTTTTGCATTTTAAGCTGAAATTTACACAGATGGGATTATAAAAGTTATCTGAAAAAACTTCGTTTGCAGTAGCTGCAGAAAGATAAACGTTTCTTTGAAGAATAGCAATGGAACGTTTTCCTTATATTTTTCATGGGGGTGTGCCCTAAGCTGGCCTCTGCATACGCCGCTGGTTTGTTATGCTGACGATGGTGCTGAACAGAAGTGTATTTTTCTGTGTTTGGTTTGCCATGACCGGAGCTTATCGCTTGCCATTGTAGTATACTGAAGCACAGTAGTGACTAGCGAGTTGCATACTGTCTTGTACGACACCCAACAATTTTTGCGGTATGTTGAAATTATATTGTAATTATAAAATTTTTTGTCTGCCATAATGACAGCGCGCATACATGACAGACATTCAACATAGTAGCCTACAATGAGTCATAGAAGTTATAAAGTCAAATAAGCCTACATGGCGACAACAACGTTCCACGTAGCCTATATGTACATGTAAAGTCCAGTAGGCTACTTGCTATAGCGCTTCTTACACGAGACGGATTCAAGATTTTACAATCTCGGATATGGCAGTTCATTAGCTCATGCCAATCAGCCGCCACTTTTCAAGATTGCAAAAGCGCTTCTGTTTTTGAGTCCCGTCCGTCCGTCTAATGCAAGAAGCACTATAGCAAGTATCGGACTTTGCTATTTTTGTTTTTACCTTTGAAAAGACAGCTAAAACATTACGGTCAATAGGCATGGTAGGTTAAAATCATGACAGCGGTTACGCCGCCGTAAAATGGCGTACAAATGACGCACTACGTGTGGTATTTGAGTACGGACTCCTAACTGGACCCGACCATCTCCAGCCGTGTGGCGCCGTTGTGGCGCGGTGATTAATTCCATGACGCCGATAATATGGTATTTATTACGTCAGCGCGTGCTCAAAGCACGTGATAGTAGGTAATTAAAAAACATACGTAACAATACGGTGGAGTGTGGACCACTGTTGTCTGGTCGCGCTAGCTCGCCTCAGGCTTAGCATCTGACAATCGACCAATCCAGCGACCGCCGGGGTCGCTGAATTTGCAGAACCTGACAATGACGGACCTCAGTTGTTGCAAAAATTGGTCAGTATAGTCTGTACTGCTGGACAGACGTTAGATGTATAGTTCAGTTGGTTATGTCAACGCGGGGATGCGTGAGCCGCTAGCTGTCATGGTGTTTTTTTAGAACCGTCGAGAACAAGAGAACTTGCACAGTCATAAATACCACCGGCATTTCGCACGTAAGGCGAATAATTAGGCCTACGATAATTTTGTACTAATTTGCGCTTAACAAAAGAAAAAACAGGTTTACACACAAGAAAGCTGTCACGGAAATTCGGTAGAATACAAAGATTAAATAAGCGCTACAAAAACGTGTTAAAAGTTCGGTATTATAATGTTTGGTTTCATTCAACTATCGATAGGCCTATATGAGCCAATGGAACAGAAGTTACAAGTTACATATCTACTCGACAAATAATAATTTGGTCCTGCATTGGACAGCTTCTTCGTTTTTTTCGTTTTTAGTCGCCCCGCGGCCGCCGAATTGCGTGGTGCACGACGACGCGGCTTTTCAACGGACCCAAAGCTGATCGACTGCCAATATTTTAGCTTCGGCGTTCGAGCGTTTGTCGCGTTTGATCGACGCAGGGTCATCACTGGTATGTCACACTCACACGCTCGCTCTAGTACACGCAAGATCATCGTGCCTCAACTCTCCGTGATGCCTTGCAGTCATGCACAGTCTGACATGCGATGCAGTTAGCCTATTGAATTTGATTCTACTGTTAACCCCAGGGCGTCGTGCGGACGGTGGGGTGAAATACGGGGGGGCAAAGACGGAGGAACGCGGTGGAAAATTTGCTACAAATCTGTGCGCCCAGTGCTCACCTGAAAACGTCAAAATTTCAGCCGAGTGTGAAGACTAAAATACGTTTCAAAGTGCCAAATTATCCGCGTGCCAGTTGGTCGTCCAATTTTGGGTAAATCCCTGTACGTTTTGCTCTGAATGCTTCCTTAATGCTTTCTCTGTTCCCCGTGTTGAACTTTTTTATGCGAATAAACTTTGTTTAAAATATAAGCCCATGCAATGCATTTTTTCCTACCGTTTCTTCTCCAAATCGCATGCATGCGTAGGCCTAGTGAGTAGATCTTTGTTATCATTTTGAGAGCGGCAAATTTGTCGCAAAGTCGGCGTAATGGAGTCTGGGCTTAAGAGCGCTGCAAGAACAGTTGTATGCATGCAGTTAGTAGTACACGAAGGCACTGTATTTTTGAGAGTCGTCAGAAATCGATGACTGCAACTTCTAATGTGATTCGTAATTGCAACAACTACCAAGTACATTAAAATTTGCAGTTGTCGTCTTGTGACGACTTTCACTGTGCGGAACAGGCAGAGAATTAACAGACACAAGACTGAGCAATGAAAGAGAGCCTACAATGAAAAATGATGCAATGATTAATGGCCCCGGCTCATTGTGAGGGCTGCTGCATCTGTACGTGGGTTGATTGGCATGGTACGGCGACAGATGAGGAGAGAAACTTGGCGTGGGTCGCTCATTAACTCATCATCATTAGGCAATGAGTCAGTACAGTGCAGTACATTGCTCAACTGGTCGTGATGATGACGGTGTCCTTGCCAAAGCACGTCCGTCCGTGACGGCAGGCGATGGACCAAACTGCCCTGGCCGGTAGCTGGCCCTCGCCAGCCTGTAGTACCATCTGCTGGGGTTTAACAATACGATGAACCAACAGGCAGCCGGTTTGATACGAGCACATTCGATCAAGAGAACTCGATAGACCAGTCTATAATATACAGCGACGATATTAGAACTCAATAGGCTGGTGCGTATTTGGCCGCGTTCAGGCAAACGCTGAAGATGCGTCTTGCTGCGATGCTACTGCTGCTGCTGCTAATGATGGTGATGATCACTTGTGAAGGTAAGTCCGTGATGAAGATTTGTCGCCATCATTGTTATCTCTATTTGCTACAGATGATTAATAAAAAATCGCATAAGCCATTTCAGATGAATTATCAATTTTGGATAATTTTAAAGGTCAGTACGCACTCTGCTATGCCAATCGTGCAGTATTGTGGCTAAACGGTAGGCCTAAGTCGTAGAAGGTCGGCGATGGTACCATCGGATAGAGCGGTGGCGACTTCCTACAGGCTGTCAATAGTAAACATGTCTCCATGTGCGGCGATTTCGCCGCAATTTTTAATGCAAGGTTTTAACCTAGTAGTCGCCGTATCTCACAAACGGTCGGCCCTTTTTAGCGACAGCTGGGCTTTTAGTAAATTTACTTATTGACTGACTGGTTGATTGATTGTGCATAGGCACTTCGCTGGCGAATCCTTGCACGCCCGAGGTGCTGAAGAAAGGCCAGTACTACCACGTCTTTCCGCTCGACAATCATCTCTACGTCCAGTGCGATGCATCGGGTTTTCCACACATCCGTCCGTGTCCGGCAAGTCTGGTCTGGAGCGCTGAGCAACTGACATGTGTTCGAGCGCCGGCGAAGTCTGGCAAAACACCGAACAAGCCTGATAGAGGCGGTGGTGGTGGTGGCAAGTGGCAGAAGATGATGTCAGGAGGACCTAAAGACAAGCAGCAGCAGAAGCAGCAACAGCAAGGCAGTTCCACGGGCAGTTGGAAGCCAGCAACTTCGTGGATGGTACGGGTATATACGCTGCACCTACAAATACATCGTAACATTAGCGATATTGCCGAGATCATTATTTTACAACCAAATTTTTTTGAATCAAAAACCTTCATTTTGCTGCTTCAATTTGACGCTAAACTTTTCTGATTTTTCTCATCTGATTTCGTAACTCGATACGTTGTAAAAATTTAATTGTAACGCAGCTGTTAATTTTTATAGATAGGGCACTATAACATTCGTGAGTCGTGACAATGATTATGATATAGCATCGTCGTTATCATCATAGCTATATTCTCTGTCAATGGAAGGAGGTAACGTAAGCGATCAGCTGATCAACACTGTTTAGATGTCCGTCCGTCATATTACTCAAACAGAGATCAAAGAAATTTGGTAAAAAAACAAAATCTTTCTCCTGTTTTTGTATTCGTTATGTGACAGCATAGAACTAGCGGTTTGGCTGCAATTTGCAATTGCATGTTTTGGCTAAGGTTTTGATCCGTAAATCTCCACTTTCCCTTAGGGTTTGGGAGCCTACACTTGTCAGAGATCCACGTGTGTACTTGCCAAATAACATCTAAATCCGCCAAACCACATAAGCAAGCATGGTGCACGAATGTGACAAGCAGACGACGTGCAGACTGACAGACCACACTTCGGATAAATTGTGTAGGGCCTAGCAGTAGGCGGAATCGATTGCGCTGCTAGATGCAATTTCGCGTAAAAATTTACGAACGGAGTTTTTCATCAAAGGTATATGCATGGCCTTCGGGCAGTTGTGGTCAGCTGACCGAGTGTTGAGGATTCAACGCTCAACTGTTTCACTCCACGACAGAACAATTAGTCTTTGATTAAGGAAGTTTTATAGGCCTATAGATATCTGCTATCTATAAAGTTCATAGACGTAAAAACGTTTTTTACGTTTTGTATTCTTGCCACGTTTTTTACGTTTTTTAACGTTTTTTATTTTGCTCAACGTTTTTTTTATTTTTTAAAAAACGTGCATTGAAAATCACACTAAAAGCTTTGTGAAGCACTTTTGGGACCACAAAAACGAATTATTATTTATTTATATTGATGTAGTTTACTTAGTTAGTTCAAATATACTAAATAAAATGTTTTAACTAGTATATTTAGTTAGTTTAATGCTATTGTCTTATGACCACACAAGTGAATTGAAATTAAATGAAGTTCTCTCTATCTAAACTATAATTCCAGGTATGCTGCATTTACAGCACTAGGCATTAGGCAAGAAGTTGAACACATTATGACCAACGTTTTTTATTTAACGTTTTTAAACGTTTTTTATTCTTGCCACGTATTTTACGTTTTTTAACGTTTTTTTATTTTTCCTGGAACGTTTTTTACATCTATGATGGAGTTCCATGCTGTGGCGAACTGTTAGCCTACCGTGTGTGAATTCAGGCGATGCTGTCAGGCTCCACGCAGCAGCAGAATCAAGGCGGCGCCGGGGCCATGAACAGCTGGCAACCTTGGACCTCCGACGACCAGGTCATTGCGAAGTAAAGCTCGGATAATCATTATCGTCATCATCATGGGTCCCCTTCCACCAGCTAGTAAGTCAGTAAGTAAGTAAGTTAATTTGCATATCGCATAATGTTAGCGGGAAGAACCTATTAAATCTGAGGCACTCGGGGTCTGCGCTAGATCCGTAGCCGCAGACATTTTTTGGACATGAAAAAGGGTATCGGTCCGTCCTTCTGAAGGGCCGCCATTCTGAGGGGCCACCATTTCAAATGGTTAGAGTTAAGGTTAGGGCAGCATTTTATAATTTTTATATAGGCCTAGTACTCTAGAATGTTATTTACCAGGTTTTGAAAACTTATCAATTTTTAGTTTACTTAGTTTCTTAAGTATCAGCTCTGCGAAATGGCGGATTTGATAAAAGCCCTGAAAATGCATGTAGCGGTTAAAAGTTTCGTTAGTCTCACTGGACAAATTTGCATTTACGACTGAAGTTGAAAGGAGCAATCGCCCCCTATGATCCCCCGGCTACGTTACAGCTTTTAGAAAAATTTAGTAATTTCGTAAAATTATTGTCTTTTATAGTAAAAATTGTCGCGTTTTGCAGCAGCAGCAACAGTCACAGAATTAAGGCGGTGCCACGCAGCAGAATGGCTGGCAACCCTGGACATCCAACAACGCACAACAATGGATGATACATGTATAGGTCTACGATAATTTATAATGTGCATTGTCTATGATTACAGTGCAGGCGTACAGAAAATGTTACGTAATAATGTAAGCGCAGGATATTGATCCGGCAGCCGTGTCAATATTCGGTTCTACAACAGCCGGCTATTGATCTGGCCACAGATTTTAATGGCCTTAGCCGGTACGTACAAACACCGAATGGTGTTTATAGGTACCGGCTGAGACCGTGTAAGTCTCAAGTTTTATTCATGTGATTTTGTAAACTGGAACTGGTCCATGTTAAGTAGAAAGTTGTTAGTCTCTCACTGCTGTGTGTAAACGCAGGGCGTGATGTCGGGTTCTATGCAGCAGCAGAACCAGGGAGGTGCTATGAATAGCTGGCAACCTTGGACGTCAGACGACAGCGGAGCTTCAATGACTGACGCACAGCAACCGTGGATGGTACGATCATACTACGACGTATAGGTCTTAACAACGACCTAAGTAACTTGGCAAAAGGCGGAATCGCTGTGGCAAGTTTATGTAACTCCTCGTTTGTATTTGCCAGTTGGCAACAATGATTTAGCTGTAATTTCCAATTAGTATTTTGTGTGGGGGTTTGATCTCTGTATCTCTCCTCCTTTGTAAGTCGGGGAGATTCCATTTAACACAATGTGTTATTAGAACCCACAAGTGTACTTGACAAATGGCATCAAATTTTTTTGACCATTTAAGCAAAGTGCACGAATGCCACAGATAGACGACAGACAACAGACTACTACGCTATATGCGGATAAATGTGTGGGCGGAATCGTTATTAATATTGCGCTGCAAGAGCGATGGCGTCGCATGCTAATGAGCTTATTCTGCACATGGTGGAACGCGTTAATTAAAGTTTTTTTTGACATGAGAGACTACAGTAAAAATCCAACACAGACTGCGATATATGCACGTGATGCAGTTGTTGAGACCAAGGTCCTGGTCTCGAGACGTCTCGTGGACAAAAATAGTTTCGGGCTTGGTCTTGAAAAAAGCATCTCATTCACATCACTGGATATATGTACAGGGTGGGCCAAACTATCTCGGTATATAAGCAACCACCAACTCAGTCTTTCATTCTTCTGAGGTAGGTAAATCGAGTACCGGTCAGTCGGTCTGCTTGGCTGGGATTATAGGAAAGGGGCGCGTTCACCTGTGTCGGGCGGCAGGTGTGATCCAATATGACAGGTGACACTTTCTGTAATAAGCTACGATTAAGAACCATAGACGATTTTTAAACTTTCACATTTGCGTCGATAAGGTGTTAATCTGTTGTGTTTAATTTCAGGCGATGATGTCAGGTTCCATGCAGCAGAATGGTGGCGCTATGAACGGCTGGCAACCTTGGACTTCTGATAGCAACGGAGCTTCCATGACCGACGCTCAACAACCGTGGATGGTACGACATAGATGCAGTCTTGTATAAATTTGTAATTGTGTCTCATGGCTACGACAGTGCAGTAAAGTGCAGATGGTAAAATGCGCAATGCATTTTTACGCGCGAAAGCAGCTACTGCCTTAGCGCGTCTTAGCCATTGCAATTCTGTCTGTCCGTCCGTCCGTCTGTCCGTCCGTCGGTCTGTCTGTCTGTCTGTCTATCTGTCTGTCCGTCACACGGGTGGATAAGTCAAAAACGGTGCAAGCTAGGATCACCAGATCTTCACCGTCGGCTGTCTGGAAGACTCTAGTTTCAGAAACCGTAAAGCTTTTCCATAAATTCAAAGGAAGTCACCCCGAACGAGGGCGCTAAATGAGAGGGGGTGGGCAAAATTTGCTTTTTTGGCCAATAAGTCGCTGTATCTCAGTAACGGTGCGAGATAGGGCCTAGGTTACTATTAATCACTAATAGGAATAGTTGTATACTGCCTCTTGATTGGCGCCGAATTCAATGACCTTGAATGACATTGAACACCATACTAGGGGGTTTTATGGATTTTTTGGCGATTTCGGGCTGCAACACAAGTCTATATCATTAACAAGGTGGCGCCATGCTGTTATCGTTATGTGATCCAAATAGAGAATTTGGTATTTGTATATTAACTTAGCGTGAACACCCCAATTTTCAGCTAAACTACTAAACCGGAACTGCTATAGGCTTTCGCGAGTCTCGTAAGCATTAGCTCAAATTTTTTCTACAGTGAGTGAGAGAAGGCCCTGTTATATCGCATTGTCTAGCCTGTGTACAATCTTGCGCAAGAACGAGAATTGCAAAGTTTTTGTCGCTAACGTAAGCAAAACTAAACAAAATTAATAACCAAATGATTTGCTAAACTGTGTTGATTTTAAAAACGTATGTAGACGTAAAACAGACTTTGAGGTTTATCTGCATTTTGTTGGTATTTTTTGCAGTCTAGCGGGCAAGCGGATTCGTCGTCTGGCAATGGAAAGCCGTGGATGTCGTGGCAACAGCAGATGTCCTCCGACTGGCAGCAACAATCCCAACAGGACTCCGGATCATCGCAGGATGATACGGCCATGTCCATGTCCAAGCCGAAGGACCTTTGCAGTCTGCTGCACATCCGGTTCCTGCCGCACCCGTACATCCCTAGCCGCTACTTCGAGTGTGTCGGCCTGCAGTTTGCCGAAAGGACCTGCCCCGCCGACTGCATCTGGAACCAGAAATTGTCCATGTGCGTCAAGGTAAACCACGAACCAATCCGTCGTAGTTTGATCTAGTTGCGCTGACGCCGATGTTATGAATCATCCTTCCTTGATGTTTATTAAAACTGCATGCGTTGTTGCCTTTATTGTTTTAGGCAGAATCGCTCTAGCGCAAACGATTCCGCTTATAGCTACACATTTTCCCGTAGCGTGGTCTGTCTCTCTGTCTGTCGTTTGTCGTCTGTCACATTTGTGCATTGTGCTCAAACCGTTAGACGGATTTAGATGCCATTTGACAGGAACAGTTACGGAGTCCATTGACACATTGTGTCAGATGGAAAGAGGAGATTTTGGGGTTAAAGTAGTCTCAATCAAAAAAATACACTTGTAAATTGCTGCTGCTACCTAGCGAATGAAAACGAAAAGTTGCGTGGACTGGCAACAGCGATTTCGCCTTCTATCAAATTACTTTGTACTTGTTGACGACACTTAATTTTCCTTTAGGCGGCTAGTTCTCTGAGCCTTCTGGTTTCTCTGACAGTCTTGTTCTATTGTTTCACCACGCTGTATTCTATGGTATAATAATTATGATTACGGAAAGTAAATTGATCTCGTTTCACTCTGCTTATTCCAGTCAGTGACAATAGGTGCATTAGCAACGACGGGAACATGGTTAAAAGGCACCAGTGCACTACTAGGCCCAGATAAAAACAGTACCAATGTAAAAAGTCGCTATACTATAAGCACTGAAGAAACAAACCGAAATTGACGCGTTTGATACCACGTTTAAAAACACTATGAGGCCCAGCAAAATCAACGATGTCACGCGGTTAATAGTTCGTCAGTTGGTGATGAAGTGTTTTAATTGTTAAGCCCTGCCGTTCAATACTGTGTATGAGGCGCTATATGGAAATTTTTTTAGATTGACTGATTGACTGATGCAGGTGATCGATGGAGACAACGGTGGGGGAGTTGTAGCCCCCGTGACGACAACGCCTGCCCCAGACCTTGCAAACCCGTGCGCCTCGGTGAGCGGGACGACCTGGGTCCAGCTGCCGTACCCGGGCGATCCATCGCGATTCATCGTCTGCTACGACTCGATAAGCTTCGACATCTACCAGTGCTCGGCCGGACTGGTCTGGATGAGTGACAGGCAGAAGTGCGGGGGTGGCGGGGGTGGAGGAATGATGGAGACGACCACACTCCCACCGCCCACGACCACTCCGACCACACCCGGCGCCAGGTCAGCAGTGCAACTTCTGAACCGAAACTAGGGGTGCGCGATATCCATTCTTCTTTTTTTTCTTTCTTTTTCCTGCTTTTTTTCCTTTTTCGCCATTCTCTTTTTTCCGGCCCCCTTTACAGTCATTCAAGTTGGGTAAAGGGTGTAACCCCCAGGGAAAATTTTTGAAATTCTACAATGCTGTAGGTGCGTTTTTGGCGCATTGCGAGATGTGTAAAATTGATTTTCTTTTGGTTCACGGTTTCAACGTAAAATATTTTAAAGTTATTTTTAATGTTATATTACTAGCAGACTAAGTTACTGCTGCATCGTCGACTAACCCACTCCGGCGGCGAAATGATTGGAGTTGGTGGGCGATTTGCTTAATTGGGTAAGTTTTTGCCAATACACAGTGTGTGACAAAATATTTTGTAAACTTTTTTGTCATTTTTTTAACAATCGCTGAAAAGTTTGAAGCGAAATTTTACACGTTTATTACCTGTTCATACTCACGCAAAAATGCCGAAGGACATTCAGTTATCTTCAACTAAGAAAAAAGCAAGCAACTTTGTGGAATATTTCTACCACACCCAGTAGCTTACATGAAAAAGTTGATCTGCAGGTCGAGCATGACGTCGCTGTGCTGGCCAAGGTCAGGGTCGGGATCCTCTTCAACGTCGACGCTCTACCACGCCTATCCACCCGACATCACCCGCTTCCTGCAGTGTGACTCGTCCGGCCATGTCTTCGTGCTGCACTGTGGACCGGCCAAGGTCTGGCATGACGGCTACAAGACCTGCGTCAACGGCGACAGTGCCGCGACCTCGGGGCAGCAGGGTCAAGGTCAAGATCAAGGTCAAAGTCAGGGTCAAGCCCAGTGGGGGAATCAGCAAAGTCAAGGTCACTGGCCGAGTCAACAAGGTCAAGGTCAAGGTCAAGGCCAAAGTCAAGGGCAGTGGCAGAATCAGCAAGGTCAAGGCCAAAGCAGCACGTGGTCACAAAACAACATGATGACCTCAGCTCAACAAGGTCAAGGTCAAGGTCAGGGTGGCACGTGGCAGTGGGACATGATCGGCACAGGCCAGCAGCAAGGTCAAGGCGGCCAAGGTCAGAACGGTCAAAGTCAGGCGGAGATATTTTGGATCATCTGTCCGGTGAACTTCGAGTACGACGTCCGACGTGGGAGGTGTGATGTGGCCAGTGGCGGATGGAACGGCCAGACAGATGCCTCTGCTTCGTGTCCGCGTGGTTTCTCATGGAACATCCAGCTTTTCGTCTGCATCCGGCGCATCAAAACCTCCGCCGACGCCAGCGGCGACAAGGACAAGGCGGACTCTTCGTCGACCGACGGAGGGAGCCAGATGCCGGTGAATGGTGGTAAAAATGCGACGATGGTGCCGATCCTTCCCGATGCGGACAACCCGTGCAAGCCGGGCGCCGGATTCTACTTCCCATTCCCCAACAACTCGTCGTTCTTCGTCCAGTGTGATCTGGTCGGCAACGCTTTCGTCCAGTCGTGTGCGGCCGGCCTGGAGTGGAACCAGAATCTGCTGACATGTGCCGGAGCAGCCGTTGATGATGATCCAGACACCTCTGGTGATGATGACGACGATGACGATGGTCAGATGACAAACGGAGTTAACAGTACGGCTTCGGGTTGTGCTTATACGTACGAGTATATGTAACGTTTTTCGGGCTTTTTCGCTAACTGTTGTTTTTAAGTTTTTGTAGTTTTTTTACATGTTTATCGTCATCATCGTTGTCATCGTTGTCGTCGTCATATAGCCTATATTTCTCAAGAACAGCACGACAATAGAACAGTAAATCAGACACTAGGCTCCCTAAGACCAGACAATAAAGCAACAACAAAGTTGCACTGATAACTGAAAACTAAACACGAGATTGAGTCTATCTTGACAAGACAATTCAAGTAACACTTGATATTACGGAACTCTACAAATTCCAAACTGTTTGCTCGCTGGACAAATCATGCAAAGGACGAGAAATATGTATCGCCAGAATCGAAGACTGTTCCAGATATTTAGCGCACGTTCTCTGAAAAAGCAGAACGAATGGTGCAGCTAAAATGTTCTCTATAAATAAGGGTGCCCACGCGTAACCTTTGTAGCCGACCGTATTAACTGTCGCGCTAATGGTACAAGCTGTCGTTTGTGTCGTTGTTGTCTGTCGTTTGTCTGTAACGCACGTATTGTGGCTAAACGGTACGTCTTACCGAAAAGCTGTTTAATCAAGAAAATAGGGTTACCTGACCGCTACCCTGTGGTACTAAATCGGACCTGTTACAACCTTCCCCATTCCCCAAACCGAGTTACTAACTGCATGAAAATACTTAATCATGAATTGCTTACTATTGATATTTTGAGACCGTGGCCAGAATTTCTCCTTCACAAGCTATGTAAATAAGTAAGAAATTACGTTTACATTTGCAGGCCTTCGGATTCAGGCAAAACGGTAGGCCTACCCTAGCGGCAGCTGGGTTTCTTGTTCATTTACGTTCGTTGTGAATGCAATAAAGCATTTACTTGCTTACGTACTCAGGTGGCGGCGGAGGGCCGGCCGGCGGAATCCTGGGTCAGCTGGGACTGTCGGTTCTTCTGGACCCGTGTAGTCTACCGTTCAACGACGGTGCGGTCTTTCCTAACCCTCTGGACGCCGCGGCGTTCCTTCAGTGTGCGGGCGGAGTGGCCGTCATCCGTCCGTGTCCGACCGACACCGTCTGGAACCAGCGTCGCTTCTCGTGCGTCGATGAACAGATGGCGTCTTCGCAGTGATGTCTCGCAGCACAGCGGACGCAACCATGACTCTCTGAAAGATTGGAAGCTCTATACTTGTACATCCACCCCTCATTTGCGTCTTCCTCTTTTTTGCTTCTTCGCTTCATTTCTCTTCTTTTGCTTTTCCCTCTATTCTTTCCAGCCCCTTCCCAGCATCCTTCGGGAGAGCCCGACCGACATAGCATTTCAGCACAGGGGCTTTTATCCCTACACCTGGTGGGTGCAATCTGCGCCCAGTGAAAAATTGGGGAAAACTTTTGTTAAGGGTGTAGATCTGAATCAGATATACGCCCTTTGTAGACGTGAATAAAATCTACATTTTTAACAAAACTTTTGTCCCTTAGTTTTTAACCAGACAATCTACACTTTTAACAAACCCTTTTATTTTTTATGGGCAATTTGGAACAAAAAAACAGTGGTTGCGCCACTTATCTCGCAAGTCTTCTTTCATTCTTTGTAGCTGTATGAAGTGACACGTTAGCGGCGTTCTGCGTCAAATCGCTTAGTGTGAATATTGTGACAATACGATGTGAAATCGTACTGAAGGTGTTAAATATTTTTTTTCAAAAAAATAATTTAGCTTGTTCAATTCTCTTGCATTATAAAGCATCAGTGAGTGGCAATGCTAGTGTTTTTTTATTAATTTTTAAGATATCATATACAGCCAAAACAGGTCCTGATAATTATACATTCAGTTTAATTTCCTTATTGATTATTACCTCCGCCAAAGAAAGGAGGTTATGATTTTACTCATTTCTGCCTCTCTGTCTGTTTGTTTATTAACTGTTTGTTAGATGGATTAGGTTTACTCGAAAAGTTATAAACAGATTTTTATAAAATTTGGTAGCGAAGTGGGTTACGGCCCAACTTACTGCAAGTACAAAGTAATTAAATTTTCTGCTGACTATCCTTTTTGCGAGAAAGTTCTTTTTAAAATTGTATCAAATGAGTTTTAGTTGCCAGGTGACTGCACTAGGCCTAGTCTTTTTTTCAAGCGCTCTTCACTTCGCTGATCGGTTTATGTTTTTGCTACCATCGTGGCGATTAATAATGTATGTATTTTGCTATCATTTTTATTGCTGTTGTTAATCTTAAGTTTCAGTTTGTTATTAATCTGTCTTCAAAACCAATAAACGTGTTTGTTAATGACATTAAAACTATCATTGCTTCTTTGTATATTGTATAGATAACGCTTTAATAATTATCGGCTTAAGTGCTGGCTAGTTTCTAGGCATATCATATCTTGCGTATATGTTGTTCATTGCTTTCAACAACATTTCAATAAATATAGATTTTCAGTGTTTTTTTTAAAATTTGATCCACATACTTAACTGTTGACAAAATGGTAAGAAACAGTGTTTATCTTACCCTCCCTGACTCAAACCAAGTTTCTTTTAATAGGCCCCTAACAGACTGGCAGTGAAAACAATTCCTTAAATGTCATCAACTACATATTGTAGCCTAGTACAATTTTTGCCACAGCACATTTGACACAATCTTGTAAGTTAAGCAAAATTATCGATACGAAATAATATACTGCAAGGTTACTTTACTCTTCATGTTTACATCATAAGTGCACATTCATATGCACTGTAGATTTAATTATAGACTATCCTGTCAGCCTGAAATCAAGTGTGTGCAGTGTTTGCGTCGATATGTCCCAAACACGTAAAACAGCAACATGGTACAACAACAAACTAGGCTTCAGCCGCGAAATTCGACGAATTTAAGACGCCGATTTGAGTAAGCCCAAAATCAGCAACACATTCAAAAGTTCACTGTTTTGTCTTCTCTATAACTGTGCAAAATATGCACTGAAATGTAAGCTCTGTAGAATGTTGTACAACAGGCGTTTTATGTGGGCGTTCATGTACAGGACTTCAGAGTTATGTACAGCCTAACGATACAAAAAGCGAATTAACGCACACATTAATTTCGGTAATTAATTTAATATGCCTATAGTTCGTCTAGCGTCAATAAGTGACACACAGTTAGTAGGCTAAGGCTATACAATGCTACAGTTTACAGGAGGTGCACAATAATCGGCGCACTGGCCGACCTCTAGGCCTATAGAATTTATCGCATCATCGTGTGTACGCGAGAATAATTTTGAGAAAGCTCAGCGCAAAAATTCCGATAGCGACTCGCCCGGTTTCGCTAACAAGCTACGTTCGGTTTTTACCGCGGCAAAGCAAGATGCAGGCGCCCTACAGCGGCGACTGCCGTATATAGGCTAGGCCTATAACTGCTTTCCCGACCAGCTAGGCCTACCACCGCAGCAGTTCGTCTGCTTCGATCACAGATTTTTTACTCGGAAATTTTTCGACTCGCGCCCACAGAATTATTTTACCCGACGCCGTCCGCACGCATTCCCCAGCTGTGTTTCCTAATGCAGCTGTTTTGTGCCTACATGGACGTTTGCGCTGAGAGACGTCGTAAACCTGAGTTATAACTGTGACTAATGCGTCGTTTACTGGATTATTTATATTTGCTAATATCTGGAAAGTTGTGCCGGCATATGAGTTCCACCTCGGTGAGCACAGTTGAAGAACGAAACCCTCTTTCTGCTTTCGAACTGTGCAGCGGGCAATGGCGTATGTTGCACCATATCGAAAGCATTTATCAAAAAATGACGCATAATGCAATTTGTCTTTACCTCCGACAGCTTTCGTAAATTAATTTTCCTCTCGTAGCCTATTGCTTTTTTATGAAAATAATGTAGCATGCTAAACGATGCTTTTTCCTTCCTGTCGTTTTCGTAGACCTATATTGCACATAGGGCTATTAATGGATTTTTCATTCTCTTGTGAAGAGCTTCTTAACAACAGTTTTCGACTGTTTATTTTATTACCTAAAACAAACGCGCGAACTCTTATTCACGATTAGTGCATTAATTTAAACAGTAGCCTTAAAACACTTTTACAGTTAATTATATAACACAAAGTCGGAACACCAAAAATGCAAGAAAAAATAAAAAACACTAAAACTCAAGTAGTTGGTTCATAGTTGTCTCACTTATAAAAAGAAAATAATCAAAAAGTACTTCGGTATGCGTCAGTTCGATATCGTGAAACTTTGTCAGCCACGTCATGATCTTCCTGATTTATCACTTCAGATCTATACATCACCTCATCTTTTCACTTAACAGTGTCATTATCACCACTTTCGCCATCCATCACTCATTCATTCTTTCTTTCAAATTGATAACTTGCTAACATATTTTTTCAAGTTTTACCCTCAGTTTAGGATTTAAGAAAAAAGTACCTTATAGACATCTTGCTTGCGGTTATTTTTAGTTCAGTTTTTTTTTTAAATTTTAGTTTGCATTACTTTTGTTTTTGTTTTCTATTTTTTTCGATTTCAGATTTCTATCTTTCCCATAACCGTTTATTTCTGGATTTTTAAATAGCATTAGGCCTACTTGTTCCGTTTTCATTGCTTTTATTTTGATTTCGTTTAAAGGAGTTTTAGTTCTTTTAAATTATGTGCTAGAGGATTAAATTGACAGCTTGCTTACAAGTTTTCCAGCGTAGATCATTTATCATCATCTATCATCATTTTTCTTTTCAGCGACTCAAGTTCTAAAACTTGTAGTAGAAAAAGTAAAAAAACGCAAGAGCATTGCCTTCGTATTGTTTTTACGGATATCTTTTCTTGCTTATGGATTTTTCGTTTTGACTTTTGTTTATTTTTGCTATAATTACTATAATATTTAAAATGTAATTCCACAAAAAATAATGAAAAAATTTTACGAAAAATTAATTGTTGTTTTTATTTTCTTTTGTGCTGTACGCTGTCGGTGCAGTCACGAATAAAACTGTTCAGAAACAAGCACATGTATGTTTTGTGAACAAATTAGTTTAATATCTTTTTGCAAAACATGCTTGCAACTGCAGATCTGTTCGTGCAACTGTCCCAATCATGTCAGATTTTGAGTTGCAAAGGGCGAAAAAAACGCCAATAAGGGATAAGCTCGGAAATATAAAATAAATATGAATTTAGTTGTCTGTCCGACATCTTTTTGACTCTACGGGAAAAATTTGATTTTTCATAAGTTTAACGAAAATTTGCATTGTAATTAATTTGCGGCCAGGCAATGGGCCTCGATCGATGCTGCCTTTAGTGCAAATGACTTTGAGCCTTGTTTATAAGTGCTTGTACATTATTGTTAATATTACTTTTTCCTGTCCTCCAATAGACAGCATTCTGAGATTGATGACTGTCTGGAGGATAACAGGCAAAATCAGTAGAACTGTTATTACTGTTACATATACACGTTTATAATGGACAGTTTTTACAATTTTAGGTTTAGAATCGATATTTTGTGTTTTGTTTGTTTGGTTTTCCTGTAAAGGTCAAATTTCGTGTTTCTTTATTAAGCTTACCAATTTCTGTCTATGTGTGCATTGCCTGGAAAGGGCGTCCTTGAAATAACCTACTCGTAGCCTATCATGTGTTGAGCCGGACGTTAATATCCCGTTTACACGATGAAGCTGGCTCGACGAGCTGGCTCGATGTTTGCTCGATGTTTGCTTGATGTTTGCTTTGTGTAGGCTATGCTTTATGCAAGCTTCATATTTGCTTGATGTTTGCTTGACGTTTGCTTGATGTCTGCTCGATGTCTGCTCGATGTTTGTTCGATGTTTGCTTGATCGTGTAAACGGGGTATAAACTTCCACTCACTCACTCACTATTGTTAATTACGAGAGGATCTGATAATAGTCATGCGTGACAGACTATTAACGAGTGTATCTGGCGTGGTTACAGGTAAAAGCGTGGATGGCAGCAACCGCAGCAGCAGTTTGCAATGAGCGGCGGAGATGAGTCTTCTTTCTTAGACCGTCGTAGAGCGATCAACCGACGTGCAGCCGCCAAGTCCCGCCGTCGACTGAAAGAACACGCCAGCAGAGTCAAATCGGTCACATGTTGAATTTCGGCCGTTAAAAAATAATTGAAAATGCAAAATTGTAGTAGAATTATATAAATAATAAATGAGTGTCTTATTTTTTCACTGAGGGTTGTATTAATTACACCATTACACGCATGGGTGGGGGCTATGAATTTAAAGCTAGGAGGAAACGGGAAGGGGCAAGGGCCAGGGCACAGGGGGACAATATTTTTTGTCTGTGGGCCCAATGTTTACCTTCATTTTCTTGTTGTGTGTATCAAAAATGTAGCGGGGTCCAGGGGCAGAGCTTCTGATCAGGGTAGCGAAGCCCCATGAAACTGAAACACTTTTAGCTTTTAAACGTGCAATGGAAGCCGCAAATTTGCCTACTTTTTAGTATTTGGAAGCAAAAAATATCACAAATATATGTGTTGTCTTGAAAAAATGACATTTATTAAGTCACACCTTGGCATGATAAAGTGCTCAGAGGGGATTTTATCAGCATCAAATTTTCTCTTGGAGGGCAACTGGGGGCAAGAACAAGATCACGGGGGCAACTGCCCCCTACCTCTCTCCCACTAGCGCCGCCCATGATTACACCGATGCTAAAGAAAAACGGACACCTTATACCCCTAACATATGCAGCTTTCGAGCAAAATTTTCCTTTAGATTATAATGCCGTCGATAACAGAAAGTTACATAATTTCCCAGTCCAGTCTTTGGTCCGTATAACATAACAAATGCATGTACCTTATTCTCATTTGATGCCTTACACGTTCGGATGAAACACATGTTAACACAATACACCCAAAATGATGTCTTTTGTAACGAAATAAGCGAATAATTTTTAGTACCTGGTAAGTAAAAACTATTCTAGCACAATAATTTGATCCTACTGTAAATAATTAGAACGTTTAACACCTTGCGATGCTGTTGTGCGCAGGAATACTACGCGGCACAGTGCGCAAACACGAAGCTGAGATACGAGAAGAAACAACTCGAGCGGCAGTACGAACAGCTCTTGAGTCAGTGGAGAATGCACGACGACGCCACCTGTCGGCGGTCCGCCGCACTAGCGAGTCCAGCCGCGCCCGCAGCCTTTGATGTCTTTCAGCTGTCCCCACAAGGATCTTCACCCGTCGAAAAACCACATTTTAGCGACGACGATGACGATGACGATGATGATGATGATGATGATGACGCTGACACAGATGAAAGCGACCAGATGGAGAATCTTTTCGACGAGTCACTGATGGCGGATCTAACCGCCGAAGTCTGCGATCCGCTGTCCCGCAGTTTGAGCTGTCCAGAACAAACAGGCGCTACCGCTGTCGGCAGCGAGTACCCGTTACTGGTCGGTTTCGACGTCCGGGGCGTTCAGCCGCCATTCTCCGTGTTCGACGAGCCACCCCGGTCTAGGACAGCGTCAGCGGCAGCGGGGTCCGCAGCATCAATGGCGGGGGTTCAGGAGATGGGCTACGCGGAGGGTTTGATGCCGCCGCAAAGTCGAAGTTCGGAGTCTTCTTCCTCGTTATCCGGCGGCACGATTCGAACTTGGTCGCGATCGCGCAGTCTCCCATCCACATCTTACGCCGCCGGGGAATTTTCCGCGTCATCCCAACGTTCTGCGGTGGACAGGAAAACAACACAAACATCGCGGACAACTTGTAGTAGTTCTGACATGGTAGAAGAAGAATTAAAAACAGCAGCGGCGCAGATAAGTGCGGCGGCGTCCGACGTGGCGGCGACGGCTCAGTCGCCAGCAGCTGATATACCGCTCCTGGTGCGGACGTTAGTGACCGAAGACAGCGACGACGACGATGAGTAGATTCCACGGTTATGGATAACGTTAGCGATAGGGTTAAGCTGGGATTAAAATTAGGGTGTAAGTTAAAGGTAAGGTTAGTTCGGTGTTTAATAAGTACGGTTTAGTCGATCGTCTAAAACATGTTTTGGCGGCTTGTTGGAATAATGGACTCAAATCTTTCGATGTGCTCTGAGTCTTTGTCGCACGTGCTCAGCCTTCGCCAATAGCCGTATGCCCCACTTTCAAACGTAAGCTATTGTTTTATATGACTGACCTTAGTGGCAGGGACCTACAGCCAAATATACTAGAAAGTCGTTATATAGTATATTTGGCATGGCTTCATATACGGTGATTCTTGACGTCTTGGTATTTAATATTTACGGATGTCAGACTCTCGATCGAGAAGTCACGGGTTCAGTTCCATATGGCAAAGTTAGTTTAGTAATTTTCAACGCACTGTCAAAATAGTGCATGTTGCTTTATTTATAAGAAAATACAACCAGAGATGCAAGTAAAAATCGCATGACAGTTGCAAAATAAATATACATCGTGTCTGGAAAAAAGTAACCCCCTAGACATCGTACAATAAAAATGTCAAATTTGAACAAATCTATATAAGATTTTGTACACTTAATCCCTGATAAATTGCTAAAACTAGCACTAAATTTCATTGAGAATTATTATTTTTGTGGAGTTATTAATTGTTGAATATCGATAACAAAATAACTTTGTTACCAATATGGCGTTACAAAAGTAAATCTCTTTGTTAAAGTACATTTGCGTAACTCCAACAAACAACATCTGATTTTTGCAAAATTCTACGTCAACATTACATGACCTATGATCAATTTAACTGGCACGTTTCTGTTAAATCTGCTAACGGAAACAATAGTTACGACGACATTTGTGAGGTCACCACAGAACACTTGAGTTTTAGGTCTGACGTCATCCACAAAGACCTGAAACTGAAGTGTTTTGGGGAGACCTCACAAAAGCCGCTGTAGCTATTGTTTGCTTAGGCTGATTTAACTGAAATTTGGCACATTCGATTGCCAATAAACGGTGCATTATTGATGTAAAATTTTGCCAGAATTAAATGTTGTTTGTTGGAGTTTACTTCTGTAATGCCATGTTGGTAAAATATTTTGTTATCGATATTCAAAAATTAATAACTCCGCTAAGAAATAATATTTTCAACGAAATTTAATGATTGCTTTAAAAATTTATTGCGAATTAAATATACAAAATTTTATCCGGATTTGTTCGGATTTGACATTTTTATTGTACGATGTCTAGGGAGTTACTTTTTTCGGACACAATGTATTTACTTGAATAAACGGTTGTTGAAAAAGTGAAATAAATAGTATAAGGTTCGATCTTTGAGTAGCAATACTAATCGGTTGATTACCGCATGCGCTGCATGCATATACAGTAAGCCTATTTTGTCCACGATCTGTTACGTAGAAATAAGATGCCCAGCATTACTTTAAATGGTTCTCAAATTAACTTATTGTCAGTTACTATACGGTATGTAGGCTCTGGAAGATAGAGTGTTGTTAGTTAATAACGTAGTTACATGGACTTAAGAAGTAGTCTATAACGGTAGGCTAACACTTATCCGAGATGTCTAATGCGCGAAAATAGGCCTGACACACTTAATTTTATGCAGCCTTACGCAGTCTCTTGAAATACCTGTTATAATCTGTGGATAATAATGGGTTTTGCTATGTGTTTATTACTGCCAGAATGAAGAAATGATGTTTAATTTGGGACCGTCACAGAAATCCTTCTGCAGGTCTCTGCTGTTTAAAGATCTTAAATCGGATGTAAAAGAGTGAACATATGACGATTTTATACAGCTAAACAAACTTCAACGTTGACAAAAGTGTAAACAAATAATAATATTTCACTTGTGTCAGTTTATTACTAAAGAAAGTTTGATGGTACGTTTATGTTCATATTTTCGTTGTTTGCGGTCTCAGCAGCGCCGGTGGGGGCTATTAATCACTGATGTTGACACGCGCGGCGACATCGCAAGAAGCACCTGTTCAATGTTCCGCGGTCAATATCTTGTGACTGCTAGGAGCTAGATATGACCGCTTGCTTGACGGGGCAAGGGGCCTTGGAGGGGCCATCGGCCAGTGGCCGGTGCCGTGCCACGGCCTGGTCGGCGACCTGTCTTTAATTCGTTGACACGCCAGGTCGTTCGTCGGTCGCCGACAAGTTAGGACGGGTTGGCCGAAAATACCGGACATGAAATTGCGGACAAGTAAAATATCGTTCGTGCAGATTGCAGTTTTTTAAAGCAACGTTAAAAACAAGTTACAAGCGCAAAGTAAGGTGTAATTTATTACAGAACAGTATGAAAAGCTTGACTGGCAACAACTAGTGTCATGTTCATTGTAAAATGCTAAAAAGGAGCAATGCAAAGTCTAACTCTGCTGAATATATTCATCCGCCTCAAACATTGCTTTCATGTTTTGTAATTTTATGTCTTGCATTTGCGTCTTTTACATCTTCCCCTGCAATTTGGATGGCCCGTCATTTTCATGTCCGTCGTTTTAAGCGCCCCCGTTAGAGCATAAATTACTACGATATACTGTCGCAGACGACATCGTTCTGTCCTAGCGAGTCATTAATTTAATTCTCCGTGACCGTTTGACCGATACTGTCGCCGTGAACTCTGCACGGTTGGTCAAGCGACTGGACAACGCCTGTCTAATTGGACTCGACATTGGCTGGACCGTAATATACCTGCCAGTCATCTGTAGACCGCATGATGGACATCGCTGATGACCGCCGAGAAACCTGCACAATAAACGGAGAACGGACATAACCCATGAGCTTAATTCTGACTGATAACTTAACGGCAGATCTGTTTTGTTTATTTCTGTGCCGCCTGCATAATTAACTAGTCATCCAAAATGATAAGATCTATTCGCGTTGTGTCGCATTAAACTAATCAGTCAATAGCCTGCATGCACGCAGTGATGATTGTAATAGACCTATATTCATCAATGTTACTTTTAAGAAACGCATGGTGCTAAGAGATACGATCTTATCCTGGTTTCTGTGCTTCGTTTCGAACCGTCACAAATTTTTTTTGTGGCTGAGGTATGCAACTTTGACAAATAAAGAAATAAATGCGATTCAGCTGTTTTCATAGCTCTTCCGCGCAACATTTTATAGCAATGAATACTATGAATGGTTGAACATTAATGAATCGGCATCATTACTGACTGCACAGATGTAAACAGATTTGTAGGAAATACGTCATGACTGGGGATACAGGTCACAAAAGTTCTGAGCACTGAACTGAGTCAACCTATACGATATCTCGTTTCTGTCTCGCGTCTGGCGCTATGCTGCATCGGTCTACAGGTGCTCCGTTGACCGCCAAGCAGATACGATGCCATACCGTGCTGCTGCTGCTGCTACTGCTGTCACATTAAAATGTTTCTTCCATGAAAAATCCGCCCGGGAAGAGATAATCACGTAATTGATACGTCTTTGCTTTATTAAAGTATCGTCGCCCCATAAAAAGTCTCTCCATCATAGGATCGCCCCCCCCCCAGAACAGTCTCCCCCAGGCTAACAATTTACCGGCAAAAATCCGTCCCGCCCGAGCGGCCGTTGGGCGGGGCGGATTTTTACTGGTAAATTGTCGGCCGGGGGAGACTTTTCTGGGAGGAGGGGGCGATCCTATAATGGGGTACCCCGCCGCCGCCGCCGCCGCCGCCGATAACTGGCATCAGTAGCCACGCATTAATCACCTCTTGTCTCAATGCAGGTCCATGCACCAAAGTTTAATGGCTGATGGCGCGTCACGGCTCGTCTGCCCGTCGTCTTCCCCCACCCCCGTGGTATAGCTTATCTGCACCGCGCGGCCGATAGCTTTTCCATTAACAGGACCTCATATATACTCGTCGCCGATCAACTGCAGGACTCCAGTCAGTCCGAGCGCCTGTAAATGTCGGATGACTGACTTCCGGTTAGCTCAGTCAGAAGATCTGCAATTCTGCACCCGGTGCCTTGTGTAGTTCCAGATTCTAACCCAGAGCTTGTGGACTGAACTTAGCTGAAGTCTAAGTCTCGTCAACAGTTCATGCATAATTATGCATTCCATGACGATCTGAGATATAGCCGGGTGTGGTCTGTTACTGATTGTCTAATGGACAATATGTAAAATCGTGACCTGCTGAAATAACTGTCCATTTTGTCATCGGACTGCGGTGATGGATGTTGTGGTGAAGAGATCGCCGGCGTTCGACGCGGTGGAATTCAGCGACTTGTACTGCAGCAGCGGCAACAGCAAGCAGCTCGCCAGACCTGCCTATCATTACAATCATCTTCCGCTGCACGGTGAAGGCGACCTGCATCTTCAATCGACCGTGACGACAGCGAGCGCGCACCTGGCGCCGCACAGGTTTGACAGTATTAGTAATAATTAAGCATTAAAGCGTGAAAACTTTTGTGCTTCCGGTTTCAGCCGGCAAAAGGTAGGGATGGAAGCGAAATTTATTTTTTTAATTTTTTTTCATTTTTATATGATGACATGTTATGTAGTATTACGGAACACTCATAAAAACAAAACTGACACACTAAATGGTAACCACGAAAACTTAAGGCTTAAGCAAAGTTATACTGCGGCATTACAGACATTGCAGCAAACAATTTTTGGAATAAAACTTTGAAAACACTAAAACTGCACTAATGTTTTAAAGTTTAACAAAAATTTTAAGGACGCAGGCTTTTTTTCCACGGCGTAACTAATAACTATTTTAAATTTAACTTTCGAACAGTTGTGACTCGGTTTGAATTGTTCGCTGCATGCATTTTCCAACAGAATTACTGACAGTTCAGATCTGTATTGCAATATTTTTTTTTAATTTAGATATCAGCCGAAATTTTTTTTCTATCCAGCAAGATTTAATATAATCGATTGAGAATCTATTTTTATAGCGCCGTTAGGTCGTGACTATAAAGTTCAGAGACGCTGGCGATAAATCATGTCAGTGTCAATTATAGGCCTAGAACAGAAACGTCTTTAGCTTAGATTTAAAGTTACCATAGTGAGTTGCTGTCACACACTTCACACAGTGACTGTTTTTTTTTGCACAGGGAGTTCCAGGTTGCCGGAGCGGAACAGCGGAACGGGCGTTCGGCAAATGCTGTAGGCCGCCTAGTGGCGAACGGTTCGGTCAGTCGAGTGCAAGCTGTGACGACTGAGACTTGCTTGCTGCCAGCCAGTGGCAAAGACACTGAGCCGATACAGACCATAAATGTATTAAATGTCGTTTTACGTTTTTAAAGTTTTTTTTATATTTTCCCAACGCTTTTTAATGTAAAAAACGTTTATTGATAATTCTACTAGAAACGTCGAGAAGCAGTTTTACACCTATAGAAACGAAATTATAGTGCTAGTAGTTTACTTACTTAGTTTAGTGACACTTGGTTTTATGACCGCACGGTAGAATTGAAGTTGAAAAAGCTTTTCTCTCTTTTTCTCTAGTTTTAGCTATACTGCACCAAAATTTTTAGGCAAGACGTTGAACAAATTACGGCTAACGTTTATTATCAAATTTTAAACGTTTTTTAAATTTCTGCCACGTGTTTAAAAGAAATAATTAAAAATGGTGATATAGCTTTTAATGAAAAACCCATCTTAGAGCTACAGTATGGGATCACACCTGCCACCCGACACAGGTGAACGTGCCCCACTTTAACCCCAGCCAGATAGACTGGTACTCGATTTACCTACCCCGGAGGGATGGAAGGCTGAATTGACTTATGGCTGGTTACATACCGAGATGGTTTACCTGCCCGCAGGCAGTCACCCATCTAAGTACTAACCGGCCCGAAGTAGAGTAACTTCGTTGATCGGATGAAACGCGTTACGCCATGCTACCAACCGAACGTTTTTAACGTTTTTTTTAATTTTTGGGAACGTTTTCTGACGCACTACAGCTATGCTGGAGGCATACCCGACTATCGTTTGTCTGACCGTCTGTCGTTTGTCCTCTATCTGTCGTCTGTAACGGATGTATTGTGGCTTTGATAAGAAGCGTTAAGTCTTAAAGAAAAAATTTTACGCAAGTAATTAGTCATGGGTTTTAAACGTATACATGCAAAATTTCAGGAATTTAGTGCAAGGGGAACATTTTCAAAATTGTGGCTGAATGAAGGGATGTAAGAAAAATGTGCGTTTTTAGCGGAAAACTGGCCATATCTCGGAAACAATGAAAGATAGGCAAGTATCAATCACTAATAAGAAGTGGCATAGACCCTTTCAGATGAGATGAAAATCGCTGATCTTCAAAAACCTTGAAGGTCAGTACTGCAACAGAAAACTATAGGCCCTATATAGGCGTTTTTTTAGCGACAGCTGGGCTTTCTTGTTACATCTATGATACAGACGGACACCTGCGATCACATGACCACGGCCACGACGTGCAACAAGCTGGAGCTTGTCGTTTCCGCTGCTGCTAAAGCGGAATCCATCGCGAATGCAGTCGGCTATGACGACGGCGTCCCTAGTATGTCCACTACGGCGTCCACGCATCAAACTGTTGGTGACGTCATTGCCGCTTACCAGCGACACACGGCTGTTGACACCGTGCCGTCTCAGCTCACCGCTTATAGCAACCAGGTAAAATTTTATTCGACTATTTAACTTTACTATACACATTTGGAGCACTGGGGCACGCCGTTCAACTTTCAACGGTTTTATTTTGTCACATCACTTTAGAACCACATGAATAGCCTACTCACATTCGACTCGAGCCCTTGCGAATATCAAGGGCTATAGCTTTGCCACTGTTTATAGCATTAACGTCATATTATTTTGTGTCATTCTAAAATTATTTTCTCTTAGTTACGTGCCCCCCTTTCCCACCAAAAGTTGGTGGCGCTACTTACACTGTACAGACTGTATACTCAGTGCAGTGTTAAGTTTCAGCGATAGTTTGCCAACGATGATATTGTTTGGCTTGTTTTGTAAATTAAAGTGAACTATCAAAATCACTGCGAATTTAACCTTACGGCACAGGTGACATATCAAACTAAAAAAGTGTAGATGTAAATATGGTTTTAAACATTGGGTTACAGCATCGTGAAGGAAACGTTACAGGTCAGACGTCGTCTGTAATGTCAACATCAACGCGTGGCTGGCTCAACAACACGACTCAGTCGAATATCGCTCAAAGAAACAAGCGAGAACTTCTTACCCACAGAAGTTTGTATAATTATGATACTTTCTGTCTCGTAGATTAAAAAGTTAGAGAGGGAGGGGGTCACGGACTGTCACAAAGTTGCAATTTTCTGTCAGATGGCTGCAAATTCCTGACACAAGAAAATTATAAGGGGGCTGAGAATTTCAATTTCCGGCCGTATGTTTTTTTCTCGAAAAATAAAAAAATTCTCACAAACTAAATGCCTCCTGATTTGGTTTTACTAATATTTAATTCAGTTCAAGTGCTACAAGTTATTCAACTGCGCCACTTTCAGTCGGTGGTGGTTTAATTTTGTGTAATATCTATAATAAGCAAAAGTTGTAAGGTAAAACACTGTCTGTATGGATGGATAATATGTAAAATGGTTACCGTGCACGCGTTTTTTTCTTAGCATTTCTTTGTTAATTCGTTGGCCTGACTATCCGCTGCATGCAGGCACGCCTATAATTTTCGTATATCGTACATCGTATCGTATCGCATATAGGCTACTGGGTGGTCTGTTTCAACATCTGTCGCTTATATACGCAACAATAAAGATACAGGCGCTGCCTGACAAAACGCGCTTCCCATATATATTCTACACCGGCATTGCGATGGCGTTATCGCGCTGTTTGGTTTGTTCCATGAATTAGAGATAACCGCGCGCGTTGCTTCTGTTCTGGCCATCCTATCTAAACGACCGTCCTGTGCTCTGCGGTATAGCTGGGTCCGGTCAGGTCCGGTGATTAGCGCGTGCCGTCTTCCCCAATCCAAGCCCCATTCCCGGTCGGTGGCTTCTGGTAATAGGCGGGCCTACAGGAGCCGCGTGTCTTATAGATTTAGTTAACCTGCACATTGTCATTAAGTATGTAAGTAAATGCACTGCAGTTAGGGCTCGGTGGTCAATAATGTGATTATAATTATTATATTTAGAAAATGACAATAGTGCGCGTGTGTACATGGCACCAAATGCAAAGAATGCACCATGCGTAGCGGCCGCAGCCGATCAAAACGTTCTTTGTTTTTATCGTACGTACCGTAGTCTGCGTAAACATTCATTATGCACATTGTCCTAATTGTTAGGCGTACTGGTTAAAACTCAGGGCGTCTATTCTCAGAACGTCATGCTTACTGTACATTTTACTGTTGCAAATTGTTATTAGTATTAAACCGTTTCCTTTTATTGAGCAAACAGTGTTGATGACGATGTTGAAAAATATAGCTTATAGAACATGTGCCCTAAGCCTATTCCTGACGTTGTTCCTGACGGCATTTACGGTGCGCAACTTATGTCTTGAAGAAGCATATATAAAAGTAAAGGTAAAGTTGTGTCGGCTGTAGCTCTATAGGAAACTCATCGCAGAGCTACAGAGCGTCACCTGCCGTATGGGATCTCACAACGTTATTTGCCACCCGACGCAGGTAAACGGGCCTTGCTTTAGCTCCAGCCAGACATGCAGGCCGGTACTTGGTTTACCTATTCTGGAGGAATGGGTGGCTGAGTTGAGAGCGAAGCGAACGTAATGAACACTGAAATGATGAAATGAAGGAACCGAACTGTCTGTTCGTTTTGTAAAGACTACGGAGTCCGTACGTGGTGCAACTTAACTGAACAGATACATTTCATCTCATTTCAGTTCAATTATACCCCGTTTACACGATCGAGCAAATATCGAGCTAGCTTGACGAGCTATGGTAATTAGCATGCTAATTAGGAGGGCGGGTGGGTTGTAATTGGAAGGCCTATATAACACGTGATCAACTGTGGGCTAAGCCTAAGCTTAAATTTGAGCCAGGGGGTGTGTTTCCATCAGGCCTGCTTGATTTTTGCTCGATGTCTGCTCGATGTTTGCTCGATCGTGCAAACGGGGTATTATGTACGCGTCTGTAGGCCTAGGCAGCGACGTGGCGGGCAGTCAGCGAACATCAGTGAAGACGTCACAAGGTGGACTGAGCGTCGTGGAAGGTCGACCTACCGCAGTCATTGTCAGTAGACCTACCACAGCGAGCACCAGCAAGGACAGCAGCCCGGCTACATTACGCACCCACCACGGCGCCTCGACAACGACCGTCAGCCAGACGAAACATCGCTTCAAGCGCAAGCCGAGAATTCTTTTCTCTCAGGCTCAGGTAGGTCTATCTGCGTTATTCTGAGAGTGGTAACGAAAAATATGATAGAATAAAACTATATAGTACTGCAGTGTTTGCAAAAAGTAATCCCCTTGACCAATCCCTTTGAATTGTCGGGGGGTTGGGGGTTAAACCCAAATTGTTTTCTCAATCCCCCTAACACACTGCCAAATTATGTACTGGAGGGTCAGCTATATACTACATCATCATCATCATCATCATTTTATTTCGTTCATAGACACATAGCATGACATTTTAAAGGTCACAAGTAATGAACTGGAACGACAAGGTTGAAACAACACTGACAGCCGCCCATAA
>Ga0056128_1000148_pt1 | contig 48264 bp, 33 predicted proteins | sample WorMetLIZISLAND2_FD_71113 | JGI IMG/M metagenome (GOLD analysis project Ga0056128, IMG submission 71113) | Marine gutless worms symbiont microbial communities from Max Planck institute for Marine Microbiology, Germany - Olavius geniculatus... ... | reverse complement strand
TTGCCACATTAACTATGACTTATTCCCCATAAACTGTGTAATTTTCAACAAAATTCCTCATACTGTTTATGAGATACAGATGTTTAAAAAATGACACTGTTGTACTAACGTTTTCAATATTATGGACGTCACTCACAGCACCGGTTTCACTCACAGTTAAACAGACAGTTTGTTCTCAAAGTGGCCACCGTTTTCATGAACACACGCCCTCAATCGAATACGCCATTGCTTGATGGCATTGTTAATGATTCCCTGTGGGAAATGGAATGGTGCCACTCTTCGATCAGTTTTTTTAACTGTTCCACGTTGTGAATCCGGCTCTGGTAGACGTGCTGCTGGAGCGCACTCCAAACTTGATAGTCAACCGGGTTTAAGTCCGGGCTGTTTGGCGGCCACAATGATGGTGCAATGAAATCAGGAGTATTGCAAGACAAGAATTCCACTGTTTCCCTGGCTCGAGGCACTGGGGCATTGTCTTGCTGAAATGACGTCACTGACAGTGCATCAGTAAGTAGAGAGTTTTTCATTTTGGTAATTTCGAGTTTGTGGGTGCTTGTGTTTAAAAGGGCATATCTCTGCAACTGTGTAGCGGTTTTTCTTTAAAATTTAAGCTTTTACGTAGAATTGGCTTAAATTTTTTTGGTAAAAAATTCGCTTAATTTTGTGAGCCTGAATCCGACTTACAATCACTTTTAATGGGGTCCCAGTTTTTTTGAGACACAGTGTACTACAATACAACCACAAATACTAGTACCATTACAACTACCACAGACCGTGGAACAATGCAGGGCCCTGCGGATAATGTCCAGATGTCCGACAGGACACCAGCATTCACCTATGACTACTACTACTACTACTACTACTACTGACTGTGCCACGACGCAGTGCCCTGTGTATGATGTCCAGATATCTGACGGGACACCAGCATTCACCGATCAGTGACTTGGGCGTAGACGACGCAGTAGACATTGATGCCAGGGCAGCTGATGACGATGAGCTTGTAGTGAACTGATTCAATGTGTGATAGATTGCCTTCATCTTACGCACCTTTGTACAGCAGACGTAAATACATTCTATGCTTTTCAACTCAAGATACATCAATTATCAACCATTAAACAGTATCGAGAGAGTGGTAAATGACACAGTGTTCGCTCAGTAGTGTAATGATAAAATGTCAAGACTTACAACAGCAAGGTCGGGTCATTGGTTTGACTACACGTAGGGTCGCTATCAAGCGGTTAATACTTCGATGGGTGACTGTCTGCGAACAGATAAACCATCTTGGTATGTCACCAACACCAAAGTCAACTCAGCCTTCATCCCTATGGGGTAGGTAAATTGAGCACCAGCCTGTCTGGGGTTAAGGCGAGGCACATTCACCTGGGTCGGGCGCAGGTAACACTGTGTGATTCCATATGGCAGGTGATGCTCTGTACCTCCGAGATGGGTTATTCAAAAAAAGCTTCTACCTTTTAACCTTTCACAATCTGCACGGGGTCGACTATCAACTGAATGTCCCTTCTGTCTTATTTCAAAAATGCCAATTAGTAAACAATGCCAATTAGTAAACAATGCCAATTAGTAAAACATCCCAATAAGCTTGGAGATTTGTGCATGCCTTAATGTTCATCCAAATACACGACACTCTCAACCAAGCATCGTAAACAGTTTGCAAGCGTGCATGCACCTTAATGTTCCAGACCCGAAGGTTAGCAGCGCAGTCGACCAACACACGATATCGATGATCTTCTGTCTGGTTAATCACCTGTGCACACATACAACAGACTACAGAGTACGGACAGTGTGAAAACATCAACTGTGAACATGCCTTAACACTCAGCTCGAAACTGTTTTGTGAAGGCTTCAGATAGTGCAAAATAACCGCTGTTTCAGCTGATCTAGAAAAAAACTCACTACTAATTTAATAATATGACTACCACCACTATAAAATGCCAAAAATCTAAAGATACAAAAGCAATCAGTGGTATAAAGCAAGATAACAGAGACAGCAGTAATCAGTGACGTAGCAAGTTCATTAATTTGTTCGGCCCCACAAAATTCAATCAAAAATTAGAACATCAGCAACAAAACCGAACTTTTTGCCCGGTCTTACAGCCACGACTAAGAACGTCTCACTGCACTGACTACTATTACGTGAAGTTTTCACTGTTTAAGCTTATTTTTACGTGTTCTTGTAGTCTTAGGACTTAACGCCGTGCTAAAGTTTATTCGTCCTTCATCATCATCATCGTCAACAGCAGCACCAGACACTATATCGATAAAATGCTGTGTCAGTCATGACTGTGAGTAAAGTTTAAATGATTGCTTTTTGGTAATCACTAAGAGTTATCAACAATTTAATTGAATAATCAACTGTCAGTTTGGGAAGCTGAAACTGCACAAAAATATGATCAATTATGTTATGATCAAACATAATCGACCAAATCGATCAAATCTTACAGTTCGTAGATCTTCAATCCTTGTGACAACTCCCATCGCCATTTCTCTTCTCTCCGACTGAGTCTCTGGGCATGGATACACTGTACCATGGAACCTGACCATAACATTCCACATACTGAAGGCAAAATGGCATAATATCGCCTATATAGTGTTCAATGTCCTGACTACAACCTAGAAAGTTCTTCAAATACTTTTTTCATCATTGAATGAAATACAGCAAGCAAATCTGTGTTATTTAATAACAAACTTAACAAGAGCATTAAAAACACTGGGAAAAAGTCCAAAAAATGCATACTTACCGCAGCCCTTCTGGAGATAAATTGCAACAAAAATAGACATTTCGCTCATTTACTTACTTACTCTGAACACTGCCACAGTACACAATGTCCGGAAATAAACATCACAGACATTTTTGATTGTAACTACCAGATCTTAATAATTTTTGACAATATTTCTGGCACAACTGGCAATCAAACAACTAACCAATTTTCCACTAAACCCACTGTCTGCTTCTGCACTACCTGGGGAAACAAAATCATCGAATCAACGAAATATTGCATTTTCATCCTATTTTGCCTCTTCGGCTTTTCCCAGGTAGTGCAAAAGCAGACATCTGGAGACATGGAAACTAAAACGGTCACTTGATAGCAAGTAGTGTCAAAAATGTTTGTACCAAAAATTATTCAAATCTGTCAATTTTTCTTCAAGTCACAGTCGATATTTCCATTCATTTCAACTCATATTTCAATGGTTCTTTTTTCGCCAGGTAGCGCAGAAATGGATACTGGGTGAAGTAAAATATTGAACTGTCATTTGATGGCCAGTTGAGCCAGAAATATTTGTACCAAAAATTATTAAAAATGTATATCCCTTCCTCAAGTGACAGTCGATAATGTTCAAAATGTTTTTTTCTGGACACAGTGTAGATCAATAACAATTCCAGTGCATAATCGTACAGACCCTTCACAAATCTTCCTAACTTTAGCCTTGAGCTGGTCTCCCTGAAAAAATATCAGGAACACCGACTTGTAGACATCTGCTCCCTGCAAATTACATGATCACACGATCGCTATTACGTCTATGTCGACCAAATAAATGTGGGGTCAAATTTGCACAAGTTCATTAGTCAAACTTACAAAAAGCTTACAAAAAATCAGAAGTAAAAAAATCTGAAGCAGAAAACACCATTTATATCAATTCATACCACGAAACACACCAGTTTGTTAGGTTACAAGAACTTTCGAAGAAATGCAAACTTAACTTATCCGTTTCATCAATTCCCCAACTACTGACGACCATTACAAACATATCCCTAATATTTTGATATTTTTCGGAGCAAGCAATAAAGTGGAATCTATACTATACAGAATGTAAACATACGGTGACGGGATCCTCCAGAGGTGCGTCGATGTCTGTATGTCGGAGCAGAACATTGCCGCGACACGCGCGCCACAACATACGCTCAAACGCTGCCAGTCGGTCACGCAGTATCACCCCTGCCACAAACCTATGAACATTTCCGCAGTAAGTAAGTAAGTAAATATATATAGCAGACAATGTAGGAGAAAAACCCAAAGCGCTGGGGCGAGGCGTAAGTGACCCTTCCCCCCCAACCGGGAATGAGAAAGAGCGCAAAAATAGAATATTAAAAGCAGCACACAAATTGAAACAAAAAAACTCAGAAAAATGTTAGTCACTTAAAAACTGTGCAAATAGACATTAATTTTATACAGTTTAGACTGTGCCTCATTTTACATTCAGTCTGCATTGCTGTGAAAGTTCTCATATACATAAATTACCAACTTACTTAGCGGAAGGAAAATGTTGCGAAAAATAGCAAGATGAGGCAATAAAAGTGCTATATCAGAAGCAAAACATTAAGTGAGCACGAAAAAGGAGCGAGACACGAGCAGCAAAAGACAGAATTTTTTTTACATAACGATACTTTCCATTTCCATTTCCCTTTATCTATTTCAGTTCCATTTAAAACAGTTTTACAGTGAGTTAGATTAAATAACCAGAGTTTTCGAGCGAAATCATTTGTCGCATAATCACATCATAGCATAAACCTGCCACTAAATGAAAAACTAACTTTCTACGGAACAGCAGCAAACCGAGAAAAAGCTACAGAAGCAGACCCAAATGAGAGTCTATTAGTGAAGTGGCTGTCATCACGAAGTAGATTAACAGACTCAATATCCTCATCAGCTGCAGCACCAGCGCCACCTGGGTCCAGTAGCCGAGCATCATAATGCTGCACCTGCATACATATCACATAGTAAGTGTGTGAGTGAGTAGAGTTTAACGTCCCACCCGACACAGTATAGGTCATTTCGGGGATGGCCTTTGCAGGTAGAATTGCACACACACATAATAACAAAACAAAAAGTTTAACCTTTACAGAAAGTTCAATCTTTATGAAACACAAAACACAAAAAAACTACCTAAACCCAAAATTGTAAAAACTGTCGATTATAATTGTGCGTATGTATCTATAATGGCAGTTCTAATAATCTTCCCTGTTTTCCTCCAGACAGTCATCAATCTCATGATGCTGTCTATTGGAGGACAGCGCCAACTCCAAAAACATAGACATAGATACAACAGTGCCCTACTGTCACAGTAAACATTGTGCAATGTCATAATCAGCAAAAGCCATCAACACACATCAAAATTAGCACGCTAAGCTCATGTTGGGCTATGCAAACTTAAAATAAACTCTCACTCAACTATGTAGGTAAGTGTGCAATTAACTCAAAACTCCTTGTATAAAAATCCAACAGCAGAAGAGCGAAATTTTTGACCAACTTAAAGTAGCCAGCGAAAAAATCTGTCAGACACCAGCAAATAGCTTTATTCAAAGTCTGACTCTATAAGAAAAGTCTGTTTGCTAAAACCATGTAATACAACTCGAGCAGATGGGTAAATATGTTTTGGTAACGCCACCTATCGGTGAATAGTGATAATGGAAACTTTAAACAATTACAGTGATAACGAAAAAGTGATGAGCCACATCAACTGAAACTCAACACTGGTATCAACCATGTCTGCTACCAATTTAAATTTTGAGCGATCAATTTCCCCTCAAAAATAATTACAATTAATCCATTAATTCTGATTAATTTTCGTAGTCAAAAAGACAGCAAAAACTGCAGAATTCAACTACTACATGTTGTTATGTTTTACACAAAAAAGTGATAACTAATAATTCAGATTAAGGCTATTAAGAAATCCAAAATTTTAAAGAAATTTCAATCAGCTGAAAATCTATTAATCAATTTATTTATAAGTTTTAACGATTAATCTGTTAATTAATCGTTAATTTCTGCAGATCTAGTGTCAGCATCCAAACACTCAGTGACAGTCGGTGTACTGTACAAGTAATATGGACCTCCTCAAAAAAGTTGTGCGTCTTGCTGAGGATGTGTCGAAGTTCAGTCAGATCAAGGAAGTTACGTTTCAGCGCTTCGGAATTTGAGTTGATGTCCTTCATCTCAGTCTCTAGCCGCTCCACTATCACCTGATCATAATGACAGCAACAACTGAATGCAACCGGACATCTCAAACTCCATCCAAGCTCATCACTGCCACCTGGTGAATGCAACAGACTGAATACAGCAGGTGCACCTGCAATTATCAAGAGGTAAAAAACAGTGTACCTACAAGGTCTTCTGTAGCGAAACAGTATTAATGGAGCAATATGCAAACAACAGAAGCCCTCGTTGGGGGATCAGGAGGGCTTTATTTCAAGGGATTAGGGGGGCTTTGCCCCCTGAAGCTGAAACACTTCTAGCTTTTGCACGTTCAGTGAAAGACACAAATTTACCTGCTTTTAATATTTGAAGACGAAAAAACACAGATATCTGCAGTCTGCATGATCCAAAATCATTTCCCTTGACTTTTCAAAAATAATATTTTTCCCTGACCCTGACCGCACAAATTCCCTGACTCTTTACAGTTTTCCCTGACCTGTAAGAACCCTGACCTAATCCCCAAAACATATGCATTTTCTGCGTGAGTAACAAGTAAAAAGTTGAACAATTGTACGTGATGTGCCATTCTGGATATAATGATCTGTCAACAACATTTGTCCTCCACCTCCTGAAAATCGATCTTCCATATTCTGTTCCATCATTTTTACGCGCGAAAGCAGTTACTGCTTTCAGCGTGCCTTAGCCATCGCAATTGTCCATCCGTCCGTCACACGGGTAGATCAGTCAAAAACGGTGCAAGCTAGAATTACCAAATCTTCACCATCGGCTGCCTGGAAAGCTCTAGTTACAGGAACCGTAAAGCTTTCCCATAAATTCACAGGGGGTCACCCCAAACAAGGGTGCTAAATGAGAGAGGGGTGGACAAAATTGGCGATTTTTAGCCAATAAGTTGCTGTATCTCAGTAACGGTGTGAGATATGGCCTAGGTTACTATTAATCACTAATAGGAAGTCGTACACTAGCTCTCGATTGGCGCCAAATTCAATGACTTTGAATGACCTTCAATGCTAAGATCGGAGGTTTTATGGATTTTTTGGCGATTTCGGGCTGAGACACAAGTCTATATCATTCACAAAGGGGTGCCACAGAACTATCGTTATGCGATCCAGATAAAGAATTTGGTATTTGTATATTAACTTAGCCTGAACACCCCAATTTTCAGCTAAACTACTGAACCGGAACTGCTATAGGCTTTCGCGCGTCTCGTGAGCATTAGCTTAAATTTCTTGCCCACCTTCTGAAACTTTGTAAATATCGTTCTTTTTGGTCCTCCATCTTCCAGTCTTCCCTTTTCAGTCAACCCAATACAGCTACTGCATGGGGATCCTGGTTCCTACTACTCTGCAGAATTTATTTTCCCTGACTCTTCCCTGACTTTACAGAACAAAATGAATCATTTTCCTAACTAATTTGTTCACACAAAATAACAATGTCGGTTTTCAATTGCTTGCAATCACACTCGAGACTAGGGCAGCTGAAAAAGTTCAAAAGTGGAGGCACAAATGATCTGTGAGCGAGGCAGAAAAATTTTTGAACTGTTGTACGCAGTTGAAATTTTTTTCCGCATCTTTGTTAACTTTTGCACCCTGGTACTTTGACTTTCCCTGACTTCCCCTGACGATAGGAACCATCGAAAGAGAAAAAAGAGACAAAGCCGTTACCTCAAGATCAGACATTTCACGACTGGCCGGTGCTTCTGGGTTTTCCCCGGTGTCCAGTATTTCTATGCCGTCTTTCACAATTTCCTTCTCTAAAAAGCCTACAAATGTATGCAGACTGCTTGCAATGCTATCACTAAATTACAACTTATACATTTGACTCACAAGACTTATTCAAACAAAGTCCTATCATAATTATTGTAATGTTATTATGAATATCATGCTCAATACTAATAAATTTATGTAAATACCATAACAAATATACTATGCTTAAAACAAAAAAAAATACATTTTCTACCACTGCCACTTCTGAAACCCAGCTACAAATGTAATAAACTTGAAAAAAATGTTTCAACACTAAACATACACATCTTATCCAGAACAGTAAAGTTTATACCCCACCATGGTGTGCCACCTTGTCGTGGTGGTGGGGCTTAAAGCTCCGATGATCAGAAAGATTTCTAAAATCCATAAGCGAGAAGCCAACCATACACTTTACCGGTACTCAGACATACTGGTTAATTTTCGGCTTCAACGCCGATTTCAGCTTCACAGCCATTTACGACTTCACGACCGTTTACGCAACCTTTGGTTTACTTTCACTTTCCGGGGATGTGCACAGGGCCGAACTGATACGGCATCAGCATTGGGCAGGTGTGTAACAGCCTGCCTGGCACGAAAGTAAGGTAAGCAAAGTTTATAAATGCCTTATTACAACTATGAGTCCAGCAATAACAGTACACAAAGTGAAAACTTACGCAGTTTGCGTTCGACTTCTTCGCAACGCCGGACTTCATTGACAAACTTGCGCTGAAAAACGTTGACGTCCCGGTTCAACTGTAATACGAAAGCAAACACAAAGTGAAAGTCATTGTTGATGCAGCTGCTACATTGATCACTAAGTCTTAGTTTTTCTTTAACTAAATTTAGATCTGTAGCAAGTATTTCAGCCAAAACCCAACTAACATTACCTGTACCATATATGACACAGCAGCCTTATAAAATTAATATCACATTAAAAATTTAACTCATCATTACATTAAGTGTAACTTCATCGTTAAAGGTTAATGATAAGCCTCAATTAAAACAATTTTAAAATTACAAACAATTTACCAATGTCATTTAACCTGCAACAAAAAACTTGAAAAATTAATACCAGGTATATCAACAAAATATCTACAAAAGTTGACTCATCATTAGAGAAAGTGCAAGCCAGCAATCACTAAAAATAAGTAAGAAGCCACTAATTAAACTTAAGAATTATAAATAATTTATCAGCGTTAACTAACAATAAATGTTGTACACACATCTTTAAACTGTACAAGTCCTAGCTCTCCCAGTTCTGAGAGACAGCTGTATGCCGACTCTGGCTGTAGGAACAGCTGGCAGAGGGTCATTGGCTCACTGCGAAACAATGAGCCCATCTTCACCAGTCCAAGAGCAACACAAGGTGCTATAATACCGCCATACGATCACCCAAAACTGACAACCTGCACGAACATGGCACAGTTTAATTTTAAGCAGAATGACCACATCACACCACCGTAATACAATACAATACAATATTCGCAAGGAATGTCTGGGAAGATTCTCTCTCTCTAGTCTAGTCGGGTGGTTGTGGATCAACACACACCACCACAAGTTCACACCAGGCTTCACAATCTTGTGACACCTCCACCAGTTCGTCAGTCTTCATTTTGATCAACCTCTCAACATATTCCACGTAGTTTAGTTGAGGGCGGCCACGTCTTGTTGTGCCATGACTTGACTGGTATAGCCCGAAAGTACTGGCATGTGGAGACTGTGTTTCGTTGCATGTGACCAAGAAAACATAGTTGATTTGACTTTATTTGAATTTTGCGGAATGCGGAAAAAATCTAAGGTGTACTTTGCAGAACGTTCCGCAACGCAAATTCCGCAAGATACACCTTCCGAAAATTCCGCATTCTGCAAAGTACATCAATCATCGTCATGCCCCACTGAGTCATCAGCAGAAAAATAACAGAAATTCTTCGCAAAGACGAATATCCACTGACAGCAGCCAGCGACAACTAGACTGGGATTCACTGTGTCTGGCGTTAATTTGCCAGGAACTATTTTTATCGAAAAATAATGAAATCGTCCGCTAAATTGTTCATTTCCTGTCTGTCCTGGCACCGGTATCAGCATACCGTCGCTAACATACGACCGCTTATTGTTATATTTTGGGTATAAATTTGTCCGTTTCGCGTAGCAAGAACGATACGTATCGTTTGGCTTACTTCGGCTTGCAGTCTAAAGTACACAATTACAACAATTATTACAAGTAATTTAGAAATAAACAACGACGTGACGATAAACATAGATAACCAAAGTTACACTCAACCATAGAAAAGTAGATAGACCAGTTGGAACTTGGATACGATAACGCAACGTAAAGCTGATGGTTTCATTCTTATGCCTCCGCCCTCTGTATGAGCCAGCAGACGAACGCTAAATAATCCTCACCTCTGCTTGACTTGAACTGACAGAAAAAAAATGTAATATCTGAGTAAAACACTGCCTTGGACGAACAATGTTTCGTGTTTGCAATGAAATGTGTCACTAATTCTTACCCATTAAACCACTTCGTGTTCTGTATACTGTGATTGAACTAACTGCTGTGCACTGTCATATATGTAAATGTAAGTCTTTTTTTATTTCCTTCACATTGACATGACGTTCTGTAAAACTAACTGTTACGGTGTACAGTATAACCGTCGTGACATCCCCTATTTTATGGTTTGCATTCACGATTTTTATGGTCCGTACGTCTGCAACTTTTGCCAAAACATCCCCGCGGGGAATTTTTTGTGACAATCGGCGTATCGATAATGTTTTAAATCACTGACATACTACTTAACACTTAGCTTTTTGTGAAAATCGTTTTATGTACGCTTGACGTAAGATATGTACACTTTTAGCAAAACTAATGCCAACCTACCTACTTGTTAACATAATTGCAATATGGTCCTCCCCCTAAATACGCCACTGAAGGTTCTCCCCAATTTCTGACTCAAGTTTTCCCCCACCATTTTAGGTTTCTTCCCCCTCTGGGAGGGGTTAGTTGTCGGACAACCCTGCTTGCTTGATCATACAGTTTTTCATAAGTCGTACCATTTAGCCACAATAAGCACAGTACATATGTACCTGCCAAAGGCATATGTATGTACTGTGGTATAGGCCTATAGACTCTAACTTCTCATCAGTGTAATGGTTGCAACATATTTTTCTGCAATACTTGTTGTGAATCTAATCACAAAATTTATTGTCTAGTAATTATATTTGTAAATTAACTTAGTAAATTTCATGTTCAGCTTCCATATGTAGTCCAAATACCTTTGGAAATATTGCACTGTTTATAATGCAAGGATGCTGTCTCGTGATTTTATAAACTTAAGTCTTAAAATGTGTTGTAAAACAATAAAGCTACGTAAATCAAGAGGCAAAACTTTTCAAACAAGTTTCACATCATATAACTGCCACCGACAACATAACAGTATGCATAAAACAACAATGAACACCACCACAAGCTGTGAACAGATAAATAATGCACAAATTGTCCATATGGCAGGCGGAAAATACTGAAAGGTTAGTCGAAGCACCACAGCAAAAATTTCTAAAACACCGAACAGTAACTTCAAGTGCATGACATAGCCTAAGCAATAGATCACGATCATTTCAGTGAGTGAGTGAGTAGGGTTTAACGTCCCACCCGACACAGTATAAGTCATTTTGGGGACAGCCTTTCCAGGCAAAATGCACACAAACACATAGTATTAATGGAACGGTAAGTTTAACCCTTATAGAAACACAAACACAAAAAAACAACCTAAAACTAAAAATGTAAGAACTCCATTATACGTGTGCATATATAATTAACAATAATGGTAGTTCTAATAGTCTTCCCCGTTATCCTCCAGTCATCAATGTGATAATGCTGTCTATTGGAGGACAAGATCGTTTCAATCCAGGTAAAGTTCATTCATATAACGACATAATGGTGCAGAACAATCATAGACGCTTATAATAACAAAGAGTATCATTGCATTAATTCAGGTTCTACTAGTAGTTTAGGTTTAATAGAGCAAAACGTTTATCGCTCAGAATAATGCTTAAAGCGCAATACTGCCATAACTATAGGGTGTGCCAAAATAAATGACCCACATTAGGTGAGGTGGAAAATGAGTGTAGCTCACATAATTCTATCGTCTTGGCCATCCGTATACCAAAAATTAGCAAATTTGGTGACAATTTGACGAAGTTCTGACAAAAACAAGATGGATCATTTTTTGGCCCACCCTATATAAACCAGACTACAAATTTTCTTATTCTGCACAGAAAAATTTACCCTGTATGCCTCAGAGAACAGAATTTAAAAAGCAAAAAACTGCATCATGCAATCCAACACCATAGAATATAAAGTGTTTTACTCAAATAAATCTTACTAGAAATGGAGAGAGATAATTATAGCAGACTGCAAAAAAACAGTAAAACAAGTCAACAAAATTAACTGCGGAGTATCTGACAATACCTTAACAATAAATAAAGAAAGCTCATAACTGAGACAGAAACAGTGGCATAGCCAGAAATTTCAATTAAAGGGGGGGGCTTGACTCCCTCCCCTCCACTTCCCCCTTTTGTACCTCCCATCCCCTTTCTTCCCCTTTTGCTCCATTCCCTGTCATCCCCTTTTTCTCTCCACTCCCTTCCCTTAGAAGTAGGACCCCCTAAAATCCAGCTAGGGGGTCTGAGAGAGTGCCGTGAGCTCCCCCAGTGGGGTCTAGGGTGGAACCCCCACCAAAATCAAATTGTTGCATTTTAGTTTTAAAAGATGAGATCTAGTAGCAACAATTTTAATTATTCCCCTCCCTCCCAAAAAACTGACCAAATTGGCAAATTTTGTGCAGTTTAAGTGTATGCTTATGTTTTGTCTGGAGGATTGGGGGGCCTGGGCCCCCTGGACACCCCTTGTCTACGCCACAAGAGAGAAACTATACACTATTTTATAATGAAGCAACAAACTAGACTTGAGACAGATCTAAACAATGACAAGAAACAGTATGTTATTAATTTATAATTTTTTGCCGAGACACTACGACGACTTTTGACAAATGGAAAGGAAACTTACAATGCAAACAAAGCCGATACATAATTCAGACAGACACTACACCGTGTCCCAAAATTAGCAGCAGCCCTAGATATAAGTTAGTGTAAAATCATTTATACCTGATAGATTATTTTACAAAATTTGAAACATTCATGGAGACAATCATTCTGAACGGCATACAAAGTTTGAACTTAAAATGACCACCTTTAATTTTGATGCAAGCTCTTAATAGTCTAAGGTGGGTATGCTGCTGCTTGATCCCTTTGTCAGTAGCAATGCATTGCACGTAACCCTAATGTAAACAAACTCTGACATCATAATGACGATACACTGAGCACACACGGTAAGGTGCGTACGTCATAATGGGTAGGATGGGGGAAGTAACATTAAGATAGTGCAGTGTGTGACATTTCGTTGAAAACCATAAACTACAAACTGAATTAGGTGAGTTTGAAGCAGGGGGGTTGCTAATTTTGGGACACGATGTATAACGACAAACAGAAACGTCAACAACAATGAAAGTCATACCCCATGTCATGCTTCATGATAACAGCATGGTTAACAGCAGCAGAATAATAAAATGAAAAAATCACCTAAAATTTCAAACACTTAAACAACATATAAGACAACTATTTCATCAAACCACCATGAACAGAACTTCATTAAATACATATATCATGGATTGAAACACAGAAGGTGAGGAGAATATTGTTGTTTATTGGAGAGGGGTGATTACCACCCCTGCCCCAAACCAGACATGAGAAAAAGAGAGTAAAGATGCGCAGAAAGTGACAAAATGAAAACAAGAAGCCCAGCTGTTGCTAGGATAGCCGACCATAATGGTTGTCAGTGACCTTCAAGATCATACAAGGTCGACGTCAGTTGAAAGCCAATATGCGACTTGTTATCAATCATCAATAGCAATCTAGACCCCAATCTTGCACAGTTTAGCCACAATAGTGCGTAACGGCTTTCAAGGTCATCCAAGGTCAATGATTTATATGTCGTTTGAAAGGCCTGTATGTGATTCCTATCAGTGATCAATAGCAACCTAGGCCCTATCTTGCACCATTTAGCCACAGTACATACGTAACAAACAGACAGACGGATGGATGACAACCACGACAACAGCTCGACCATTACTTAAGTATGGTCAACTAAAAATGAAAAAAAGCCAGAGCATGTGGCCTTCAGTTCATTTCATAATTTCTGTCAGTCTATATGGACCTTACATATCTAGTGTGCAATATCCAAAAGCATACACTGTGTCTCAAAAAAAAACATCCCCAACATTTTCGACTGTTACTTGAAAATCAATTATCTAGGGTGCAATATCCAAAAGCAAAGAGCAAAGTAGATAAAACTGGCACTACAATAACATTATAAGAGACTAACCGATCAATACAACCGAAAACAACAGATGATAATCATACAACATTTGGCTGGATGGACAACGGACTCAACACAGCACAACGTAGTACGCTGGGTATCAAGCACTGAGATAAAACTGACTGTAGCAAGAGTCGACGAGTAATTTGGCACCAAATATCACTATGGCCTACATCTTATTTTTTTTAAGGAAAAAAGTCATAAAAAGTTAGAAAAAAAGATATGTACCATTTGAAAGGGCCCATTAATGATTTGGTAGGTACGTGACATCTATATAGTAACCATTTCTCTATCTGTTACACTTAATTAAACCTGTGGTTTACAAATTCTGAACAGTCGCTCAACAACAAACTGAACCAGATATGTCAATACATCAATGATTTAACTATTAAAGATTGTAACATAACAAACTTACATACATTAGCTTATCGCACTACTAAGGGTATCTTATGTAAACAAGAAACTAAGGCAAATCAAAGCAGCAATTTCAGTGTCTGAAACAAAAGATTTATAATTACCTCCGGCAAGGAGGTTATGTTTTTGTCGGACTTTGTTTGTCTGTTTGTCTGTGTGTTAGCAAGATAACTCAAAAAGTTATAGATGGATCTTTCTGAAATTTTGAGGGTATGTCGGGCATGGCATAAACCGCAAATGATTCAATTTTGGGCGTAAACCGGCAGGAATCCTGGATTCTGGATCACTTTGAAATTGTACCATTGCATTAAAGGGGGCACAAGTGAAACCGCTGGCAAAGCGAATATGGTGCTGACACCTAGCGAATAACATGGCGTTGAATCAAGGTTTTTTAGGTCACATCGAACTAGGTCAATGTAGAAAATGCAACTATAGTTTGAAACACACTCAAAACTTCCGCTTGTTTGTTTTTGTCAGACAAGCTGTGTCGAATCAATATGCTTGGCAAAGGTACCTGCAGGCTTTGACTGCTTTACTAGTTTCATTCGAGCAATTATAACCTATATTAGACAAATTGTTCCTGTTTGCTATTCCAATACTCTAAAACTGAGTGCTAAATGGAAATTACTGTCCCAAGAATGGCAACACTGGCTGCCATGAAACATCAACAACTTAGCCAATAATACGTTGCAATTTGGGGCATTTACACAACTTTGTAATATCACTGGTCGACGAAAACTGCAACGAATCCAATTTAATTTCTGGTAGTTTTCCATTCAACGACTCAGTTGATCTCGTTGGCCGAGAAAAATTCGAACGTGGCGACGAGGCGTCGGCAGAGATTGTTAGTACGGACAAACTCATTCAGATTCCACGATCTACGGACTCCGTCATCCAGGACTGGTTCAACATCTGATTCATGTTGCTCAAACAACATCAACTGGTAGCGGTGGTTGCCCGTATGCTCCGGCGGTGATGGTCCCATGTAATCTGTACCGAAGAGAACAGATCATATCCCACCACAATTTACACAACCTTCATTATAAAAACAGTACACAACATTTACATTACATCAGGGGATTTTTAACATAGCCTAAGTACAAAGACCACAAGTAAAACCACAAGTTGCGAAAAAACATAATCACAATAGATGGATAAAAACTAGAGCTGTCAAATTAATGCATTAATTAACGCATTAATAAATAAACACGCGTTAAAAAAATTAACGCACATACGTAAATTTATGTTAATTTACTAAATTCTGTGAAGCAATAATTACAATATTCCGTAAAACTGTGGTTATTTGACAATCAAATGAATTCAAGTAACTAGACTGTAGTTGCCATTCCATCACTACTGTAAATAAATAATTATTTCGACGACTGGCTAATATATTTCTATGCTAGTTATGACAGCAGTTATTGTTGATTATACATTTAAAATGTGTTTCTAACTTTCTATATTCTACAGGCAGGGCCCCCAAAGGTCGCAGGGCCTGGGGTAACTTACCCCCTACTCTCCCTGTCGATGGGACTGGATGTGTTAATAACGCACTAATTAATGTGTTAAAAAATTAACGCAGTGCGTTAATGCATTTAAAAAATCAACGCTTCAACAGCTCTAATAAAAACGTATTAACAAAACATAAGAACAAATAAATAAAGAAAGACAATGAATCACAGTAGCTGTTAAGTACGAGAAAAGGTTAAAATAGAATACCATGCTCGATAGAGTACAAGATAACCTTGGACCAAACAAATCAGCTTGCACCATAGATTCACATAAACTGGCAGCTCTGGTTTATTACCACTTGACCTGAAAACTAATATTTATTTTAGCACCACATCAAAAATAAACAAGTAATCTGTTAACGCAAACGTGAACGCGCAACAGCCGCGGTGCATGTTTGAAAGGTCAGTAAAACAAAGTCTAAGTCAGTCACCAGAGGCTGCCAGGTGCCAGACAACCCGTGGCTATAGTGTTTTATTTACTTGTACTCACCAGAGGTCGCCACCTATCGCTCTGCTAAGGTCGTATCGCCTGGATCTTGCAAATTTTGCCTCCCCCCTCTCATTTAGTGCTTCTGTTCAGGGTGACACCCTTCAAATTCATGGAAAAGCTTTACAGTTCCTGAAACTAGAGTCTTCCAGGCAGCCGATGGTGGAAATTTGGTGATCCTCGCTTGCACCAATTTTGACTGAATCGCCCGTGTGACAGAAGGACAGATGGACGGACAGAATTGCGATGGCTAAAAGGTGCTACAGCAGTACCTGCTGTTGTGCACAAAAAAAACTACAAAAAGGAATACATTATCAGCATACCTGTGACACTGTTACCAGTAAGCCTCTGTGAATTCTGCGACAGCAGTGACCAACCCTACACACAAACACCATTCCACAATCATCTGTCCACAGCGTTGTAAGTTTGTATGCACAACACAATGTTCAACTGCAAAAAAAGACTTTAAAATGATGACAGACAATGGAAACTATCAAAAATAATAAATATATAAAAAATATCACGTATAATGTGCATGCGTGAGACAAATGAACAAGTACCAACATATTTAGAAACATTGCAATAAGTAAGAGTGTGCCAAACGAACACAGAGCACACTTACGGGGATATCAGTTAACAGCCAATGTCTCCACCACTTATAGGTCTGCATTCTACGACTTGGCGCATCAGGATCAACCATCACCAGAACGTATTTTTTATCCTGCCAGCAGCAAATACATGTATACATTCACGGTATGTTACTTGAAACATGATAACAACTGATCATTGTACGTAGCATTAGCACATTAATTTTACAAATTATAACAAGCAATTGAAGCAAAGTGGCTTAGTCACTGGGGTCCTCAAAACTTTAGTTGGCTGAAAGACTGTTTATACTAAAAAGATTTATGGAAAAAACCTAAAGTTACAATTGGGATTATGAGTTAAGGACGCTGTCAGCTTAGTCACTGTCATGTCCAAATTCAGAAACAACTTACTTGCCTGATGACGTCATAAGCAATGGTTGTCACTGAACCATATGTTTCCAGTCGATGTGAAACAGCAAATAGCTCATTAATAAATCTCTACATATTTCAACAAAATACAACGATACGTACCGCGTTGGCATTATCATACTTGACAACAGGCTCGCGTCTGGAATTATGCGGGGTGACAAAAGAGTCGCATTCGCCAAACGACACTTGCAGACGGTCGCGGTCGTTGTCGCAAAAGTCGATGTCACTAAAATCAGGACAGTTCGCAGACATCGAAAATGCACAGTAGCCACAAAGCAACAATGCTGCGCAAATGCGCTCAGCTGACAACATTATTTTCTTTTGTTTACGGCTTTTAAAAATTAAAATTACAACACAATCAAATAAAAAACAACCATAGAATAGCGATCATAGATCGTGACATAGAAAATAGTGATGTTACAATATCGGATTTTTGGCCGATCGTTGAGTCGAGTTCTTGGAACGATGCGTCATCCGTTGTCTGTCTATCTGTATGTCACGACTGACAAAATGTATTGTGGCGAAACGGTAAATTATAGGAATCGGCAATGGCATTGTTAAATATGACGACCGCAACTTGCTATAAACTGTAAATAGCAACCATGTTTCTATCTGCATTCTGCAGCGGTTTGGCAGCAATTTGAATCGCAAAGTTTCGTTTTATAAATGACTGTACATAGTACTTTAAAAACTGCAAAAGATGGGTTAATGTTACTTACTTGTTACTTGTAGGTAGATGGGCTGGTGAAGCGTCAGCTTTTAGTGCCCACAGCGTCCAGACTCCAGTGATCATCCGGCATGTTCTTAAACATGTTGACCAAAATCGACTCGACACTCAGCGTGTTCGGAGTCAAAAAGGAGGGCTTTAACGCCAATCCCCCAAAAATATGGGGTCGGAAGCTGAAATCGTGATCGCGATGAGGGGTTGCGTGGCCTTTGGCTAGGCCGACCACGTAGTAAACAAGCAAAGCGTAAGGTGGGATCGCGATGCGGCGCGGCATGGCGCTTGGTGAGGTCTACCGTAGGGTGAAAAAACCTGCATTACCGCGCGTAAATTACGGTGCCTCACGAGGGCCAGGGAGGTTTGAAATAACTAAAGGGAATAAATAACTAGGGGGGACATCGTAATAAATAAATAGGGGGAATATCTAAATATGTAGAACAACGGATGCAGGCATAATATTCCCCTAGTTATTTATTTCCCCCTAGTTATTTATTTCCCTCTAGTTAATTTACCGCGATATTGGGGGGGGGTAATGAGATTTTTGATTTTTGGCCTTGCGAAAATATTGCCGATGCACATCACCAATGTTTTAAAAGCTATCAGTTGACATAATTCATATTCTTTGTGATATAATGTTTGTTATTGTTTGTGTGATCGTTAAAAAAGTAAAAATTTTACCAGTTTTACTCTTGATTTTTGCCCACTTTATTGTACATCTTTGTGGGAAATAATATCAGTATTTTATAAAGTTGATTTACAATCGGTGGGTAGTTTGTGATAAGATAATACGTCAACGGCGCGTACACAGGTGTCTGGCTTTTTCGCTCCTTTCCCTTTTCGCCCCTGGCTCATTTGCCCTCTGGCTTATTCGCCCCTTGGCTTTTTCCCTCATTGGCTGATTCACACCCTGGCTTGTTCACCCTCTGGCTTGTTCGCCCCCTGGCTGATTCGCCCCCTCACTTTGGACGATTGCCCCCATCTCTCGTTGAATATACCAGTGATTCGTTATTGAAGCTTGTGTTTCGGTTTACAGAAAAAAAGCAACATGTAAGTGTATCGTCACGCCACTGATAATAGTTACTCCAATAACATTATATGTGACAAAAAACTGGCAGACGATAATTATTACATTTCGGTTTGCTGTGGACGCTTCAGTGTGTGAATAACTTTAAAAGGTGTAAAAGACCGCTTGTGTTTGAAGTCAACTTGTCGGTATTCTACGCGCTCTATGTGTCAGTGACAGGTCTTCCTTTGAAATGAATTCTTACAGGTATACTTGGGTCTAGGTCTAATAACCGCTTGACAAACGCTTAGATCTATAGACAGTGTCAGACATCAGTGCATACATTCTAACACGAGAAAGCATACTACAGAAGCAAGAAGTGTCTCTGACTCTCTGTATAATAAAATACATGGATAGGCCTAATGATTATATTTCATAATATTGAACAAAGCATTAAATATTCACACAATCGTTTTTCTCATCATGTCGTACATAAACTGGGTAGGCCTAAAGACAAATATTATGTATAAACCTCGACGTCAAATTACCTTTATTCAACATGGCCGAATCATCTAAGGTGACGGGGCAAATCAGCCAGGGGGCGAACAAGCCAGGGTGTAAAAGAGCCAGGGGGCGAATAAGTCAGGGGGGCGAACCGGCAAAGGGGCGAAAAAGCCATAATTTTGTACCCACTGGTTCAAAACGATTCTAGACTGCTCGCTAACGATGGCTGAGAGTGGCGGTTGATTTGCAGCAGATTGTGGACTGTCAGTAACACCACACTGTTCTAGTCAGGAAACACAAACTTTTCCAATATCAGTGAAGGCATCTAAGATAGCATCTTCATCTTCCAAATACAGTGCAGATACTTTCGGATATATCACAGTGCATGGTGTTACGTTGATGATTAGATTACACTTCAAAAGTAGTGATAACCTCAGCAGATAAGAAGTTATGTCAACAGTGCACAAAACATTGGGATGCAACCATTTATGCAACGGACGGCATTGTACCTGTAATGGTTCGTGTAACCCTAACATGCGATAGAGGTCTGATGTCATTGATGTGCTTCGATGCAGTAATTAGTCATACCAGTTTGATCGTGTTCTTTGCAGTGATGGAGTAAAGTAAATATTGAAAGCAACATAAACAACCCAAAAATTTTACAGTTTTGGTTAGGGTTGTGGATAGGGATATAGTTTTCGGTATTTTTCGGTAGTTTTCAGTATTTGGGTTTACCAAAAACTGCCACAAGCAACCATGTTGATTTCGTTATTTACTGCCACCCATTGGAATGATGCAGTGGATGACTGTGACAGGGGCTGAGGACTGTGGCATGGTGGTGCTGACTCATTGCTAGGGGTCCGATGTGATTGCTGCGGGTCGATGCAGTAGTTAGTAATACCACATTGCTCGTGCAGATTGCAGTGTGCAGTAGATGACTACAAAGAGGGGGGGTGAGAACTGCATGGTGGAGCTGATGATTTAGGTCCGCCATTCCGAGGGGCTGCCATTTCGACAGCCCCACAAAAACCGCTTTTAGATGACCACGAAACAGAACTTATTAAACACTGAACTAGCTGTAATGGTCACTGACGCTATTCCTAACCTTAACCTATTCTTAACCAATAACCATGGTGACCTTTCAGAATGGCAAAACTTTGGAATGGCAGCCCCTCATAATGGCAGGCCTACACTATTTAGTCATACCATTGTTTGTGATGGCTGTGCGGTGACACAGTAGATGACTATGGACGGGGCTGATGAAGGTGGTCTGATGGAGCTGAGTCGTAGGCGTGTCAAGCTGTACACTCTGAGTGATGACCGGGTCTGGGAAGATCAGGGCACTGATCACTGACGCTATTCCTAACCTTAACCTATTCTTAACCAATAACCATGGTGACCTTTCAGAATGGCAAAACTTTGGAATGGCAGTTCCTCATAATGGTGGGCCTACACTATTTAGTCATACCATTGTTTGTGATGGCTGTGCGGTGACACAGTAGATGACTATGAACGGGGCTGATGAGGGTGGTCTGATGGAGCTGAGTCGTAGGCGTGTCAAGCTGTACACTCTGAGTGATGACCGGGTCTGGGAAGATCAGGGCACCGGACACGTCACCTACAGCTACGTTAACGCCAGCAAGCTCACGTCGCTCATCGTCAGATCTGAGATTGATGGTATGGGCTGTTTTTCCGTAAGCATGTAGCTTGAAACGGTAACAAATAACGTGCTAAATCGATCAGATTATTTGCAAACCTTATGATCATCATTATGCTTTCGTCACTCAATTGTCAGATGTTAGATTGATAGTACAGGATATTTTTTTAGATAAACATGTAGCTTGAAATAGTAACTAAGAGGGTGTATAAATTGATCACATTATGACTCATTTTCAAACTTCGTTATTAGAGTCATCATTATATTAACTTCACTCATTGTTAGGTCTGAGATTGATGGTATGGGCTATTTCTTGGGTAAACATGTAGCTTGAAACTGTAACTGGTAAACTGTATAAATCAGTCAGATTACCATAAAACTTTAATAGAAGTCCTGGCCTTTATTAGTACAAGTTGCCTTGACTCTTGGTCCTGGCACCTGGCATTTATTTGGAAGATGGCTTGTATTTGAAGTATTATGATGTGCCTTTTGTTTATGAATTTTTTGATTTTTTGTCAGCCATTGTCATCTTTCGTCGAATATTTTTTTCTTCACTTGTTGCCAAACTGTTTTTTTTATTATTTTTGTTTTGCTTGTTTGTTTGTACCTTGTGTATGATGTTAATAATAAATATTTAGTTTCGGTAATAATCACCTTGCAGCTGTAGATTCAAGGGCTTGGGTAATCTACTTCCTTGTTTATTTGCTCATAGTTGCCCAAATGTATATATCCTTTAAACGTTTAATGGCTGTATATTGCTGTATTTCTGGGCCTAGTTTGAACCAACTTTCTGCATGCTAAGGCATGCCTAAGTTGTCCCAAAATTGTATGATGCATTATCAACAATTTTTAAAATGTGAATGATGTAAAACTGCAAGTGTATTATTTTACATTGTGCTACATGTACACTGTACAGTTCAATGTTTATGGGATAAACCAATAGAAATATATTAACCTATGTATTTTATTTTTAGGGTCTACGCTGCTTGACTCAAAGGTGTTACTTGATACAGCTTATCAGAAGCAGCAGGTTGTGCATTTTCTCTGCCAAATAGTGTTTAGTTACAGAAATGATTATTATTGTGCACTGAATTAATCAATGTAATGACGTATTAGCACTAGTTGAGTAAAATCCAAAACTGCAATTGAAGCTTATTGGTTATCAGATTTGTCTTTTCATCTGTACATTTGTGTTTTCTGTTTTGGTTGTCAGGAATCTTGCTTGTATTCATTTTCCCACGTTTTATGCCCAGTTTTTACGCGCAAAAGCAGCTACTGCTTTCAGCGCGTCTTAGACACTGCAATTCTGTACATCCGTCTGTCACATGGGTGGATCAGTCAAAAGCTGTGCAAGCTAGAATCACCAAATCTTCACCGTTGGCTGCCTGGAGGACTCAAGTTGCAGGAACCTTAAAGCTTTTCCATAAATTCGAAGGGGCCACCCTGAACGAGGGCACTAAATTAGAGGGGGTGGGCGAAATTCGCGATTTTTGGGCAATAAGTCGCTGTATCTCAGTAGTGGTGCGAGATATGGCCTGGATTACTATTAATCACTAATAGGAAGTCATACACTGGCTCTCGATTGGCGCCGAATTCAATAACCTTGAATGACCGTGAACGCCAAAATAGGGGGGTTTTATGGATTTTTTGGCGATTTTGGGCTGCGACACAAGTTTATATCATTCACAAGGTGGCGCCATGGAACTATCGTTATGTGATCCAGATAGAGAATTTGGTATTTGTATATTTTAACGTAGCGCAAACACCCCAATTTTCAGCTAAACTACTGAACCGTAACTGCTATAGGCTTTCGCGTCTCATGAGCATTAGCTCAAATTTCTTGTTGAAATGAGCGGTAGCCAAGAGGTAATCTGCATATTTCAATTTATGCCTAGGTTAAGAAGAAAAACAGTATTTCGGAAACCCCTAACCCCCAGGTGAGCTTGGTAACTCGCAGTCACTGAAAGTTAATGCGGGATCGTTGGAAAGGTGAACTAGGATTCACCTCACATTTCAAAGATTTGCCATTAGTTTCTTTGTAACATTAATAATTTGATCTGAACATCATTAGCTTTGTGTCTGTGCAAAGTCTGAAGGTTAACCCAGCAACCCCATCTTTCAGCCATAGTCCAGTCAAGGCGCCTGTCCCTGTTCGGACACATTGCACGAATGCCTGATGAAACAGATGCAAAACAGATTTTAACAGCTTCCCCCGCAGGAAACTGGACGAGACCACTGGGACGTCCTTGTATTACATGAATGAAAACCAAAATGATTTGTTGGTAAATTGGAATAGATTGTGGGTGAAAACGCAGTTTACCGCTTGTCGATATCATAATCTGTTCTAGAGATATTTGCGGTCAAAGTCGAAAGTTGTCCTAAATCGCGCCAAATCTATGTCTGTCTGTCTTTGTGTCTAGGAAACGTTAATTGTCTGGTCGGAGGGTGAGGACAAGGACTTTGCGCTGAGTTTTCAGGACAGAGCTGGTTGTGATGAGATTTGGGAGAAAATCTGCCAGGTATACTGTGACGAAACTTTCTGATTCAGACTTTTTGTTTTGCGAAAAAGATGGCAATAGTCGGCAGCAGTTTATTTGTTCGGTTTAAATAACCCAATGTAACGCTGAAAATTCTAGCGGAATTGATTGAATCCGAATCTGTGATCGCTAAGTTAGTATATAAGTTCATAAAATCACAATTTTTTTATGCTTCCGCCGAGGTAGTGGCTGGAGGCATTATGTTTCCAGAGTTTTCGTGCATCTTTGTGTGCATTTGTTCATGCACGAGTGAGTCCAAAACAAACATTGTTAGCGATATCTTGAGTATTTGTTGACGGAATTTGACCAAACTTTCGTCACTGATGGACATTGGGCAAGGGATGAACGCATGAAATTTTGGGTTTCAAGGGTCAAGGTCACGGTGGGGTCAAATGTGCCCCAAAAATGCACGATATTTCGAATTTTAGCTGCTTGTTGCATGTTGGTATAGGCGTTGTAGTCGACGGAGTTGTAACGGCCATCTAGTTTATCCATATTATTAAGCCTAAACTGTGCACTGGCTTTGAATCAGGTCAGTAAAGAGCCCCCCAAAAATTAGTTGGTAAATCATATCAGCAATGCACAAAAAATAAAGGATCGGGACACATTGATGAATTGAGATGACAAGTCCTACTACCGGGTAGTACATTTTTCGTTTATCTTTGACAATTGCTATTTCAACTGGCAGTATCTAGTGGCAAATGGAAATCATTAGGAAGATGGCAAAAAAATGGTTGCAGAAACCATGCAGCTTATCAAGTGCAACTAGTGATATACACCTTGTCTCAAAATTAGACACCGTTTGCTTCAAACACATTTAATTCGGTTTGTAGTTTGTGGATTTCAATGAAATATCGTACACTGCGCTCTCTCAGCATTACTTACCATCATATTTATTACAGCATTCGAACCTTGCCGTTTGTGCTCAGTGAAACTTCATTATGACATCAGAGTTTGTTTACATTAGGGTTACGTTTAATACGTTGTTTTTGACTGGGCGATCATGCAGCGGCATACTCGACAAGACTAGGAGCTTGCATCGAGGGTATTCGAGGCCAAAAGGTAGCCACTTTGAGTGCAAACTTCTGAAACTAGTTCAGAATAATTGTCTCCATGAATGTTTCAAATTCTGTAAAAAAATCTGTCAGGTACCAACGATCTTACACTAACTTAGCTGTAATTTTGGACACAGTGTATTAACTATATAGTATTAACTATATAGTGGGCGACTTCACTTTTTGACTTAGACTTTCGCTGAGTCTAAACTCTAAACTTTGGTCTAAGTACCTACTTAAGTCAAAAAGTGAAGAGATTTCGCTGAGCGAAACATGGCGACTAGACAGTCCTATGTGTACGAATAGTTTATTAAATTAAAGCAGTCTGGTACCAAGAATAAATGCCGTAATGGCTAAACAATGATGTAAAATGTTACGTCATTTGCGTGTGCGGCGCAATTAAATAAGCAAGTACAAGCGTAACTGGTTGATTTAATTTCTGTTAGGTATACTGGTTTCCGCCATTTTTAATCGTTTAGTCAAACTGTGGTCTAAGTACAGACTTTAGCGTTCAGCTTTAGCTTTGGCTCAGCGAAAAGGCTCAGCGAAAGTCTTAAGTCAAAGAGTGAAGACGCCCAGTGTATTAGAACTGTTTTAAGAGGTGTTATTAGACCGGTTGGGGCCGTGCCAGGTGCAAGGCAAAGACCCGTCGTTGGACGTGACGCAGGAAATTGCAGATGAGGACGAGGAAGACGACCCATACTCTGCAGCAGCAGCTGATGCGGATGCTGACGGTGACCTGGTCTCATCCACCACCATGACCAATGTATCCCATGCACTCACGCTGCCTGCATGTGAGCTTTCGCGACTACCGGAGATTACGCAGTTGTTTACAACCATGCTGTCGTCTGCACCGATTCGCTGCGACCGACTGGCTACCGCCATAGGTTTGTTGCTTGCTAGGTTGCAAAAAATTCAGGGCTTTTATTAGTAAAATGTCCAACCCATTGGGTTTTTCAGCTTTCGCGTTTTTGGGGGCTTCTTGGGTTACAGTAAGAGCTGTTGATCTGTTATTGGCTGTGTCAACGCAGCTGTTTAAGATTGCCCTTGGTTTGTTGCGGAGTTGTAAAACACCCGTATTTTTGTAAAAAAGAAGCTCAACTTGGTGGGTTTTATACAACTGTTTTTTTTAGTTTATTGTAGGTTTTTTATAAAAAGGCCTGAATTGATGGGTTTGGGACTTGTATTGGTTTCAGTTGGTTGATTCGTATGAGTTGCTGTTTTCTCTCTCCCGTCCTTGCAGCAAATAGCCAGCCAAAAATGCACTATTTTAACGCTGCTTTCAATTCATAGGTTTTATCCATTTGTTCACGGATATTGTAATGCAACACCATCCTGATTTATTCAAATGCCAGCATGCTATAACTTTTACAATGATGATGATATAGGAATTGTTTTTTTTCTGTCTTTATTATTTACCTCAGTTTGTTTATTCAGTGAGTTGTTCTCTGCCGTGGGGCTGTCTGTTTATCTGTTGTATTCTGTCTTTTATTAGCAGGTTTTTTGTTCTCATCGACTATCTTGCCCTCTCCTGTGCCAGTTCCTTGAGTTGTGAATAATCCATGTCCTCGTCACTTGTCTCTAGTAGCCAGCTCAGTAGCATTTCTGTTGGTCTCCCTCTTCCCTTCTTCCCTGGCAGTCGACCTTCTAATACTGTTCTCACCAAAGAACCATGATGCAACACATGTTCCAACCATTTCTTCCGTCTGTTCCTCAGTGTATCCATTGGACCTTTTGTCTCAGATTCATTATTTCACATCTGCTTTTATTCACTGCTCTTTAGTAAAGTTCTTCTCGTTTAGTGTAGTGTTACTGTAAACCTAGTGTGGTTAGGATACATAGGATGTATGAATTACATAACTTCTCTCATTTGAAACTCGTTTTCAAACTACAGTTTAACTTGATTGCCAACAGTTTGGAAACAAGTTTTCAACAAGTCTAACTTTTTTGCTCACAGTCGCCTCACAATCTTTCAGAAGTCTGGTTTCAGACCTGGCTGCAAATTTATGAAGATTCTGCATCTTAGGAAAAACTCTGAAAAGAATACAAATTTTGCTGCATTGTCCGTCAGAAACTTGTATGGCTTGTTTTTCAGTAGATTTATAGGTTGAAACAATAATTTAGTAAGTCACTTACTGTTTGCTGCAGCTGCAGCAACACCTGGCGGACAGTCATTTCAAAGAAGTTAGCAGCAGTCATTGAAATGGCAGTAATAATAAAAAAAATTAAGGTTGTATATCGATCAGTTTATGTACCTTATTAACTTTTAGATGGATTGTTTAAACATAGTGCGTGACAACTATATCCGTCAGCTGATCGATCTGTTTCACTGCTGTGAGGATCTCGACGACGTCGACGGGCTCCACCAGCTCTATGCTATCTTCAAATCTATATTCATGCTCAACAAGACCACCCTGCTGGAGACGTTGTTTTCTACGGATATCATAATGGATGTGGTCGGAGTCCTGGAATATGATCCAATGCTTTCTGAGCCAGTTTTACATCGAGAGTTTCTGACTACCGGCAGCAAGCTGCGACAGGTAATATTTTCTGTGAGTTCAGCTAAGCCCAAATTCCATTACACCGACTTTGTGACAAAGTCCACGACTTTGTCGCGGACACATATCATGAAAGTCCACGACACAAATCATGTTGCCGACTTTCCCCATGCATTAAATGGACTAAATTCCATTAGAGCGACACAAACGGGTTTATTCACGGACTTGTCACAAACTTTGTCGCAAACATCTCGATATATCAAGATGTTTTGTGTCCGTGACTTTCCCCACAGGGAAGTTTTGGTGAAAGTCGGCATAACGGAATTTGAGCTTTGCCAAGTAATGGAAATATGAATGTGAAACATGAAGGCAAATCTGACTGTAGTGTTACTGTAAAGCTAATGTGGTTAGGATTCATACGATGTATGAATTACATAACTTCTGTCTCATTTGAAACTACATTTCAACTTGATTGCCAACAGTTTGGAAACAAGTTTTTAACAAGTCTAACTTTTTGCTCACAGCTGCCTCACAATCTTTCAGAAGTTTGGTTTCAGACTTAGCTGCAAATTTATGAAGATTCTGCATCTTAGGAAAATCTTTGAGAAGAATACAAATTTTGCTGCATTGTCCATGTGAAGGGATTAGGTTTTTTTGACTTGCTTTATTGACTTGAGAAAAGAAAAATGATTCTGTGCAGAGGAACTGTCAAGAGACCTGATAGAAAACATGCTGCATTTTCTTCGGGAAAGTATAATTTATCTGTCTGCATTGAAATTTTGCTGTTACGTAGTTCTAATGAAGAATGGTGGTAAACTGTCGTAGGTAATTCCACTGAAGAATACACAGCTAGTTGATAAGATTCAGCAGACATATCGAGTGCAGTATATTCACGATGTTATTCTGCCAACGCCGTCAATCTTCGAGGACAACCTTCTCTCAACACTGACCTCGTTCATCTACTTTAACAAGATGGATATTGTCACTTTGCTTCAGGTTTACCAAGATGTCCATTTGTTTTTTCTTTTTCTCGGTGTTTATTGGATGCCATAAGAAGTTGATATTTTTCAAATAAACTTGTATCAATGAGTTATATGCCATTGTGTCTTTGCTTGTGTGCTTGTTTATCTTGGTGATGTTTACGGCCCACAGTTTTCCGTGGAAAACTTTGCTGAATTAAAAATTTTTGCGCTATTTTGGCAAACTTTTCTGTGCCGGTTGCAAAATTCTACAGCACGGCAAAATCATCCAAGTTTCACAAATCACCGCGGCCTTTCGTTTGCGGGTAAACTGGGCTCTATCTTGTTAATAAACTTCAGTTATTAAATGCTGCCATTGTGCTGAGTTATGCTAGCGACATAGGAAGACAATTATAAATCTTTGTTTCTTTTCAAAAGTGATATCCAAATTGTGTTTTTTACGATTGTGCTGTATTGTGCAAGCTATTTGTGTAGGACACAGAGATTTAGACAGTTCTGTGTGATTTTTCGCAATTAAATTATGTCATCAAGCCAAAGATCATACTAATTGCCAGGCATATCTCAACTTCTGTAAAGGTCCGCGGAAAGGGCAAATTTTGCGGCTTGGCTCGAAATTTCCCGGCCTGCAGAAGGCCCTTGATGTTTATCGACAAATGGATACCAGTACTGTTCGAAAGAACACGACAATGGTTAACAAAATGTCAGCAGCATAATTAAGATTATGATGCTGTGAATTTTTACAGTTGATTAGTGTCTAGTGTGACTATGTTTTTATAGGTTTATTGTTTTGCATGTGTCACTTTTTTCTTTTTTTCAAACATTTTGTTTGCTTGAATTACAAGAAATAATAATAATAATAATAATAATCTGACTTGTAAAGCGCCAGTATGTGCTAAAAAGACTTCAGTGGCGCTGAAAAGACTTCAGTGGCGCTGAAACAAACCAATTGTGACCAATCTAATGTACTCCTCGCACGCGTTATTTTCGCCAGTATTCTTTTGAGTGCTTTTTCGTTTTTTTCAACTTGTATTAGAGACCCGTCGTCTATTTGAGACCAGTCTAACATTATATTAATAGTGACTGGCGTCGAGGTTGTTATTGGAACCTGTTTTCCCATCTATCTGGCACCGTTATCAAAATATGACGTTTCAAAGATAATGACCTTGACCTTTCGGTGCCACATGATGTCATCGGTCACATGACCATTCGACTCGCGGTGGTCGATTTTCTATGGGTGGTCCATTATGACCATGCATCTATCTGGCACCGTTATGGAGATGTGACACAATGAAGGCGCCTTACAGCTCAATAGAGTCAATAACTGAATTGACTGGTTTAGTTTTTGATGAACTGACCAATGTGCAAACAGGGCAAGGCCATTGGTCATTGGTGTAGCCTCATAGTCATCCATGCTGTTAGATGGTGCCTACTGTAGTGCATTATTGCTTGCCCATTGGTCAACAACTAAGTCATGTCGGTTTGTTTCAGTTCAATTCAGTGTCGTTGCTCTGGATGCATCTTTATACGTACATGGTGTTTCATAAAAAGGCACCCTTTTTGTTTCTTTTATAACTCAATCAAGTGGTGATCACAGACCTATAAATAAGTAGACTGTTTACTCGGCGTTTGCTTAACGCAACGAGTTGAAGCCACTTTAAGCCCGTTTCATTAAATATTCATCGTGCATATTTCAGTGGGTATGATCCACGACTTATAGCTGTGTTTTTGCTGCTTATCGAGTTAGAGTTAGTTGATATATAAGTATGTTGTAAATACATTTAAGCCGGAGCACGAAAAGCAAATTTTCTAATATACTGCCTAATACAACAAAACAAAACTCTTTGTCTGCCGTGCCATCAGCAGGTATGCCTAACACGTTAGTGTTAGATAGGCCATCAAAAAATGCATTTTTCGTCACGAACGTCATTATCGTCTGCTAACAAACCAAATTGTTTTGCTACCCGATACGTTATTTTTTTCTAAATTGCATATCATGAACTTTTGGATCATGTAGCTGTTAACTTAGGACTTTTTGTTGCTCAAATCAAATTAAAGACGCTTGTAATTCGAAATATGTTAAATATTTATCATGCATATGCGGAGATGGGCGTTGCATTTTTGGGGCTTCAGAGTTTTTGCTGAATCTACTATCTATGGTTTTATATCTGTGGTGGTGATCAATTTACATGAAATTTTTACCAGATGTAGCTAAAGAAAGACTAATTTAAAATATTCCAACAAAATGTGGCTGGTAGTTTAATATTTTTCACTAGTCGTGATGTAATGATGATGTCATAATGTGCCGTGAGTGCGAACTTGCTTGTCGCAACCAATGCTGACAGTAGCTGAATAGCTGCCCTGCATCGATGGCGAACTTTGTCTGGTTCACTGATGACAAACTGTTGAAGTTTTACCATTGTAGCCACAAAAACGCCAAAAACGATCACTTTCACACACTTGTGAGGATAGATTGACTTTTAGACTTACCAGCAAGACAGTGCACCAGTGTACACTGCTTGCGAGATGGTTGAGTTTTCGGATCGCAAAACGTTTGATTTCATGCCGCCATGTTGCTTGCTGATACAACGAACATTTTTCTTCAGTGAACCAGATAAAAGTTTACCAACGAAGCAGAGTAGCAACTGTCAGCTCCAGTTGAGACAGGCAAGCTTGTACTCACGGCACAGTACAAAGCTGCTATGGAGGCAGAGGCAGCATCGTCATGTAGACGTATTTTTTATGTTATTGTTTAGGCCGATGAGTCATTTCTGCAGTCACTGTTTAGTGCACTCAATGACGAAGACATCACTGACACTGCTGATGATATTGCTGATGCTGATGATGACCCTGGTGACGATAAGACTGGTAATGATGATGGGAAGGAATGCGATGCTGGTGGCGATAACGCTATTGATGACAATGATGATGCAGAGGAGGATGATAATAGCAGTACAAAGCTGGTACGGAGGCGGAGTGGGCGTCGTCGTGATGTGGCTCAGTTTCTCAAGGAGTTCTGTCAGTTCTCACAGACCCTTGCTGCTCAGAACAGGGACACCTTTTTCAAGGTTTCTTTGATCTTTGAGTTTGACCAGTGATAAAACCTCTCATTCTTTATATATTGTCTGTCATTGTAGAATACAACAATTATTAGTCCATTTTTGTCATTAACCAATTACAAGTTTGTGTATTTTGTACCGTAGACCAATCAGAAGCTTTGTGTCCAGAAATGGACATACACAAACAGTGTTTATGTTGCTGTGCCATCTTTTCTTTTGTTTGATCAAGCCCAAATTCTATTCTGCCGACTTTCAGCAGAACTTCCCCGCGGGGAAAGTCGCGGACACAGATTATGAAAGTCGCGGACACAAACGGTGACAAATCATGAAATCATGATGTTTCAGTGAAAGTCACCAAAACAAATCATGAAAGTTGCAGACACGAACCATTTTGCGACAAAGTTTGCGACAGGTCCGCGACAAACCCATTTGTGTTGTTCTAATCGAATTCAGTTCGTTACAATACATGGAGAAAGTCGGCGGACTCTGTCACGGACACAAATCGTGAAAGTCGGCAACACGATTTGTGTTGCAGACTTTCAAGATTTGCGTCCGTGACTTTCCCCGTGGGGAAGTTTCGGTGAAAGTCGCAAAGTCGGCGTAATGGAATTTGGGCTTTTGCAATTGGAATTTACCTACCAAAGTGTTGCTAATAATAATATTAACTGTGACCATTTGTCTGGCTGGCCTGGAAGTGTAAGGGTGATATGATGCATTTCTGGACCAGTCTAAACTGTAACCAATGCTGGATCAGTCACAAGGATAATGAGGCAGTAGCCCAGGACCCCAGTTTTTGGGGCCCCCATCTCATGCAGTGAAAAGTTGTGGTAATTTTCGTTGATTTTCTTGCACTAGAAGAATGGTTTTCATGATTAATGCTTGTTTCAGACATTGTCAAGCCATGGACTGTTCACTGCATTGAAAGCTATGATGGTATGTTAAAACTAAGCACTCACATTTTGTTTTATATCAGCACATGATTTCTGGCTTTTTTGCATTTGTATTTATATTCTTCCAGGAACAAGAGCCAAATGATCGTATTCAGTTGAATATTAAGATAATTATATGGTTTAGCACTTCAATTTCAGGTTTTTGTGCATGATGTTAGACTCAAAGACCCCAAACTGAAGTGTCTTAGGGTGATCTCACAAAAGTTGTTGTAAATATTGTTTGCTCAGACAAATTCAACTAAAACTTAGCAGTTTGATTGCCAATAAATGACACGTTGTAGTTGTAGAATTTTTGCCAGAATCAGATGTTGTTAGAGTCATGCAAATGTATGGTAACCGAGGTGTTTACTTGTCTAATGCCATATTGGTAATGGAGATATTTTGTAATTGATATTCAGTAACTAATAACTCTATTAGCAAATAATATTTTTCAATGAAATTTGGCAATTGCTTCAGCAACTTATTGTTAATTAAGCGTACAGAATTGTGTGCAGATTTGTTTAGATTTGACATTTTTATTGCACAATGTCTAGGGGGTTACTTTTTTCCGGACACAATGTATTTGTATCTGTAGAAGTCACCAGACAATCTGTTACAATCGGTTGGTCTTGACATATTGACCATTGTTGTGGAATTTAATCCGTCGATGGTTCGTGATTTTATTCTCCTTGATGCCCAGCAGCAGCAGCAGAACGATGTACGTAGCTTCTTCCACATCATGTTCTTATCCTTATCATCATTATTGTCATTACTGACCCAGCACGGTTGGTTTCTTGGTGTAGCGGTACCAGATTTAATCGATGGCTTGACGAATATGCATTTAAGGACCAAGACAATTGGATTTGCAGTACCGGGTGGCCACACGTTGCGCTTTGTCCAAATTTCTAGTTAACAGTTAATCATGTCTAGGCCACAAGGCAACAAAGTAATGCTCACCTGTCATTGTTGTCGTTGATTGTTACCTGTTCAGGTGTTATTACCTGTGTTCAGGTGCTGTTTGTATGTAGCAAAATGTTTCGATTGGTTCATTGATTGGTGAATTAGTTGTTTGATTAGTTAGTTAATCGTTTTAATTATTTAATAATTTATGTGAATTTATTGATGTACAACCTTTATTTCAATATAATATATTGTTGACGTTTTGGCAACCACTGCTGGTTTTTTCGGAATGACGAGATGAGGGGTCCTATCAACTTCCACACGTTTATGATTACTTACTGTGTGCCGCAGCGACACCTGGAGGACAGTCGTTTTAAAGGAGGCAGTAGCGGTTGCCTAAACGTCAACAGTATATTATATTGTATATCAATGAATTTGTGTAGTTTATAGTTTAGCATGTTAACCTATGAGTTTATTCAGAAACATCTTAATTATTCATTTGTCATTGTCACTAACTGCTAACTCTCCAGATGTTCCTTATCGAGGTCGAGGTGTTCTTTAATACCTTTAGTGATCTTGTATTCAGGCTGATCTGATGATGAACGTTTTGATCAAAATGCTCAACTCTTCCGCAGATCCTGGTTAGTTTTGCACAGTTTTTCTCTAGGCCCGACGAGAGCCACAGGCAGAAAACATTTTCGTGGGGTGAGGCCCTTATGGGGTGGTGTCTTGGGAGCGGGCTGGAATACCGAATCCGTCCATTCATTAGAGAAATAGTCAGATTTGTTGAAAAATCGTTGCAGGATAACTGACGACTGATGTAAGCTCAATTCAGGTGAACAGTTCTGCTGTCAAACATGTAGCAAATATATTTTTTGAGCGATGGCAGAGCCCCCCAAGCATTGAGGAGCCCATGAAAATTTTCCCGCTTTCCGCTCTCAACAACATGTAGATCTTTCACTGTGTATCTGTCTGGCTCTATATGCATCTCTGTGTCGGGTTTCGTGTCAAAACCAGGATCATCAAATTTGAAGCCTAACCCTAACCTTATCCTTATCATTAGTCAATAATCCCTAACCCTGTACCAATCCATAACCATATCTTTAACTGTAATCTCTGTCCCTGATTCCTAAACTTAACCCTAACCTTATCCTTAGCATTATTTCCTAAACCTAAGCCTATATCACTGTCTCCAGGTTTTGCTGTTCAGTTTTGTCGGAACACCCTCTGTCTGTATGTGTGGTATATATGCCCATGGCGTTTTGTGAGATGGTAGCATATGCAGCTATTTTATGGCATGTACAAAGCATCAAAAATGAACTGAAGTAAAGTCTCCGATCAGTTCAGTTGTCTCGAAGGAATGTAGGCTTACTGCGCAACAGAAAACAGAACAGAAATGAAATAATTGGTTTAGTTGCATTGAAGGTTGAAGTTGGTGGTATAGCTCTTTATGGGAAGCCCATCAGAGCTACGGAGCGTCACCTGCCATATGGGATCATACAGTGTTACCTGCCACCCGACACAGGTGAAAGCACCGTGCCTTAACCCCAGCCAGATACACCGGTTCTCAATTTGCCTATCCCGGAGGGATGGAAGGCTGTGTTGATCTAGGTGTTTGGTTACATACAGAGATGTGTATGTGTATGTCTCTGTAGTCCTAGTGTCGACAGTGATTCGTCTGTTAGTCGACCCGGACAACATGATCAACACTTCAGCAACAACTTCACCACTCTGTGTCACCGCTGTCAAGAGAGCCACTCTTCATGAGGTAGCACTCTCTGTCCGTTTTTTGATCTGTCCGTCTATCTGCTCATCTCTGCGTCTCTGTCATGTTGCAGTTTAGGCTGCGTTTACACAGACATGAGTGCGAGTACGAGTCCGGGTTTCCGTTTATGGTTCGTAGAGGCTTCACTCTTAAGAGTGGAGCGTTCACGCTGTTCATGGTCACTTGTACAAGCATATAACTCAACGCGTGTCGGCCATATTGAATAAAATCGAATCAAAGAAATGCTTCACCATTAAAACAACAATATTCTATTACAAAGTTACTATTTTTACGAAATGCACACCTTTAGCGATGAAAAATTTTACGATGACGTCAGTTCTGACGTTAAATATGCACCACGTTTTCTATAAATCATATTAATGCTATTTACGATTAGTTTACTTTCTACGAGTTGGATAAAAACACGACCTGCACAGAAGCTACTCGTACGAGTGAAATTTACAGGTAACCGGTACTCGTATGTATGTGAACAGCCGCCATTGAAATACACACAAACTCGTGTTTGCCAGAACTCGTATACGGGAACCCGTACAGTGCCGGACTCGTACTCGTGTTTATGTGAACGCAGCCTTAGGCTACTAAATTCACAAGGTATACATGGTGTTTCATAAAAAAACAACCCATGCTTCTTTCTTTCATAATTTACTTAAACGATAATAAATTTACGTAAAATTTTTATCAGTTGTAGCTGAAGAAATACTAATTCAAAATATTTCAACAAAATATGGCAGTTGATTAAACGTTCTAGCACGTTTGTACCCGTGACACGTTGTGACGTCAGCGTTACGTCACGACTGGCAAAGAATATTTAATCAACTGCCATAGTTTGTTGAAATATTTTGAATAAGTTGAATTGTGAAAGAAGAAAAAGGGGTTGTTTTTATGAAACACCACGTATTACGTTACGGTTAGGATCGGGGTTAAGGCTAACACTAACCCTTGTACCTTGTAACTGTAGGACTATACACCGCTTTCACGCGAGATGACTAGAGGATGTTATCCCTTCTTTGATTTACAGTGTATTAGTATCAGCTGCAGTAGTTATAGTTAGTAGTAGCTATTGTGGTAACTGTAGTAGTCATAGTGAAACTATGGTGGTTTGTGTGTATAATTTCAGCGCAATCACAAGACGTCGTTTCTATCGTTGTTCTATTCTCGATGTATCAGCTTCCTAGCATCGTTTTTGCTCGACATCACCACGGACTCACAGGGTCAACCAGCACCAGGTAAAAACAGCATTTTGTATGCATTTGATGACCAGTTGTGTCAGGAATATAAGTACCAAAAATTATTAAAATCTTATGATTTCTCTTAAAGTTATGACATCGGTTGTGATTTTCTTCTGAGATACAAGTGTAGATATCTGCGTGGGTGGTCTGAGATACTCTCGCTGTGTGTCGTTCATAGATGACTCTGTGACCAGTGAAACGTTGACGGTGGTATTGGATCTGTTGACGTTCTGCGTGGAACATCACACATACCACTGCAAGAACTTTGTTATGATGAGGAACATCGGGCGATGTGTACTCACGCTGCTCAAGTCACGGCATGCCTTCCTCTCTCTCAGTCAGTCTCCCTATCTCTCTCTCTGTCTGTCTATCTTTCTGTTTTTTTTTATTAGCCAACCGTACTTTAGTAACGGTCGAGCTATTGGCATGGTTGTCGTCCATCTGTCCATCCGTCTGTAACGATGTATTGTGGCTAATGGGTAGGGTGTAAGGAAAAAGTTTTGACACGAGTAAGTAGCCATGGGTATTGAACTCAGGCGAACAAAATTTCAGTCATCTACTCCAAGGGGAACATTTTCAAATTGGGGATTGAATGAAGGGGGTAGGAAAAATATGCATTTTTCAATGGAAAACTGGCCATATCTCGGAAACGGTGAGAGATAGGGCCTAGATTACTATTAATCACTAATAGGAAGTGGCATCCGCCCTGTCAGATTAGATGGAAATCATAGACCTTGGATGACCTTGAAGGCTGTTACGCACTATTGTGGCTAAATGGTGCAAGATAGGTCTTTGGTTGCTATTGATCGCTAATAGGAAGTGCTATCCTAGCGATAGCTGGGCTTCTTGTCGGTCTGCCCATCTGTCTTTTTGTATGTCTTTATGTCTGTTTCGATCATTTCTATATCCAGTTGTTACTTCCATTAAATGATATTTTTACCTTTGCTGAAATGAAATGATGAAGCGATACAGTTTTCAGGCCAGCAGATTTCTACCAGCTATTCTTCAACAGTTATAAATGGGGATTTCGGTGAAATATTGTATAGTGGTTGGACAAGGTTCGCTTTTGGTGACAGTTTCGATTTTTTTTGTGCATTCTTGATTGTATACGATTGCTCATTGTTTGCAAATAGCAGCTTTCTTTGTATCTGCCAGATGGCAGCACTCTCCTTGGCAGAGGTTTGAGATATGTGATCGCTTCTAGTTGACGAGGCATAGCGCTTTTAAAGTCTCAGAAGCGGCAGCTGATTGGCATGAGTTAATGATATCGCTGCACACTATGCAGACATCCATTGCCCACACTAAGGAACAGTCGGACCTGCAGTACAGTAAGCAGACATGCCACCATCCCTGCCAGCTAGAGTATGCATGTCTTCGGGAACGTTACACTTATTATGCTCAAAATAGTTACCCTGTGTTTTCTGAGGTGAACGATTAGTCTAAAAGACAATTTCTACAATCGTTTATTGCTCGAACTCAAATGACGGTTTAACCCGCAGTGCAGCACGGAGACTTGAGCAACACTCATGTTGCACTGGCAGCCTACTGTTTTCACAACTGTTGGCTGCGGTCATGTGTCATGGAGCAGACGACGGTGTAGTCTGTGTGATCTGAGGACGGTTTAAATATGTTACATCAATGTCTAGAGTGGTATAAGCTCATACTATTTACTCGCTTGCACATTCCAGCAGTGTGGTATCACATACCGTGTGTACCTGCGTGAGTGTTTACTGCTGTTTTTAGGTGCTCTGCGGTTCCTGAGGCGAATGATCAGTCTGAAGGATGACTTCTACAACCGGTACGTTGTGAAGTACGATCTGCTGCGGCCCGTCGTTGATGCATTCGTTGCTAACGGATTGACGAAGTACAACCTATTCAACTCAGCTGTCATTGAACTGTTCGAGTTCATCCACACGGTACATATGCAGTCACTTCTGATGCTAAATAAAAGGGTGAAAGATTTTTTTCATTTCATTACTTAGTTGGCACTCAGCCATCAGGGCCCCCAAACTGAGGCATTGCACTGATGGGCTGTGGTGAGTGAACAACTTGCCCATGGTTGTTACCTGATGCTGGAGTGGCCAGGAGTCGAACTCCTGACCTCGGGATCATTGGGACCGACACGCTAACCATTTGTCTTTCAAGTAGATAAATGAATGCTTGAATGCTTAGGTTATCTAAATGCAATGTTTTCAACTTGGCAGATGTTCAGCTGTGAGTCTGTTCATTTAACTAAACAAGATAATGTTCATACGAACACGGAGACTGTCCAATGCATTCGACAGTTTACAGTATATGTTCGTATAAATATAATCAGTGAGCTGTTTAGATCGGTAGAAAAAGTCAAACTGTTTAATTTCATATTGTACAGCAGCAAAGATCACTTCGTCCTTTGCTATTATTTTAACTAAACAATAAACATTGTTAGTCACGAGACCATTCGATTCGTCACTAGCACTTTACTATAAATGGTCCATCGTTATCATTGTGAAGATATGGTGCCTCAAAGATAACTGGGTCACGAACTTGACCTTTTGGGGTGACGTGACGTCATCGGTCACGTGACCATTCGACTCCCGGGGGTCGACTTCTTATCTGTGGACCATGGTGACCATGCGTCCATCTGGCACCGTTACGGAGATTTGGCGCCTCAAATGTTGGATGCACGGACGTTGACATGGAAAGAAAGAAGGAAGATGGAAAAGGGAAAAAGGAAGGGGAGGGGAAGGAAAGGGAAAGTGGAAGGGAAAAAGGAAGGGAAAGGGAAAGGAGAAGGTGAGGGGGATGGGAAGGTAATAGGAAGGAGAAGGGAAAGGGAAAGAGGAAAAGGGAACGAAAAGGAGAAGAGGAAGAGGACGGAAAAAAGGAAGGAAGAGGAAGGGAATGGGAAGAGAAAGTGGTAGAGTAAGGAAATGGGAAACGGGAAAGGGGAAGGAGACAGGCATTTGGAAGGGGGATGAAAAGGAAATAAGAAAGGAAAGTGGAAGGGGAAGGTGGAAGGAAGATAGCTTAAGAAAAGTTGAACGGACAGACGCATGGACACAAAGGTGATTTTATACTCTGTCCAATGGTATGCATAGCATTGGACAGACAGTTATTTTCCCTATGCTTTTGTACTAGTCCCTCCTAGTGGTTTAAGATTTTTTTGTAACATTGGGCCATTTTAAATAACTTTTATGATGTATGTATGTAACATGTTTTCTTTGGCTGCTGCTGCTGCTTATGATTGTGATGAATGAGTGAACAAATTAACCAAGAGCATGTATGCCATGCAGGCCACACGGATGAATGGACTAACAAATTTACATAGCGTTGTTTATATAGGAACTGTCTGCTTAGTGCTTTCTGCAGCATTGTTTTGTTCAGTGAACATTAAGCTTGCTGCTGCAAATCTTGCTTTCGGTCTGCATTATTCATGACAGTTACATCACTTTGAATGAGCGTTCCAAGCATTGGTGGTTGAAAAATTGCTTACCCCTATCAAAGACACTGTGTTTTCATAGCAGTTGGTGTGTCCGCATTTGCATTGTCTATTGTAAAATATCTCTGAAAGTTATTGCCAGATTTTGGTGCTGTGTTCATCTAGAGATGGGCAAACTGTTTGTGTATTCGCAGGAGTCATTGTCGACGTTAATAAAGTATTTTGTGGACACGCACTATTCCTCCATCGAGAGCGTTACATATGTGGAGACATTCAGCAAACTGAAGCAACAACGAGAACAACTGCAGCGACAGCAGGAACAACGACTCGCTGAAAACTCTCGCAGGTTGTCTCCACACTATCTCATACTACTGTCATTATGCCTGTTTCACACTGCATTCATTATGCCTGCTCCACACTACTGTGTTTACAGCACGGTACTGAATTAATGATAGTGTAATAAATGAAAGCCACAACAGGAACAATATCTGACTGAAAACTTTCACTCGTTGTCCACACTACACTGTGGTCCATAAAATGTGCCACTTTTATTTTTTGAATAGCTTCATGAAACATTGGCCGATTTTAATAATTTTCGGCAAGCGACATCAGGCAATAACTTGACACAAATGAGTGTAGTTTGGGCCACCTCACTTTTATACTGTCACTACACTACCTTGTGAAATGCTGAAGTTGTAGTTTGGCCATTTATAACAATGAATTCATACTGGATAGTGCACGCATCGACTCAGAAATGATTAACTGAAAATCGACAAACACTGTTGACAACTATTGTATTTCAAAGAGTCGCCGTGTCACATCACATCCTCGTTATTACAGCATGTGCTCAAAATGTCCTTCTCCAGAGCACAAATGCAAGCGGCAAACGTTGACACCACTCGCAGACCGCAGGCTTAACAACCTGCATTTCACAAGGTAGTGTAGTGACAGTACTAAAGTGAGGTGGCAAAAAGTATAGTCATTTGCGTCGAGTTTCTTCCTGATGTCGCACGCCAAAAATTATCAAAATCAGCCAATGCTGCACGGAGCTGTTCAAAAAATTGCTGAGAGTATATATAGATAGACTTATGTTAGTTGTAATCTGTGGGTCATTTGAGACCAGTTTTTCATCCTAAGGAGTATGTTATCAATTACATACTGGGTGTTCCAAAAAAACAGGACCCCTTTTTTAATTTTGCAATAACCTTTGCAAATGTATATCTATTTTAACCATTTTTTCACTGTCACAACAAGATATGTATAGCGCATAAAAGTAAAATTGCAGTGTACACCTCACCTTTATTATGTAATTACCCTACCTAGCAAAACACACCACTCCCAAAATTGACACTACATGTTTTTGCTTTATTGATGTTAATGGCTCATCAGCAACCTGAAAATTAGAAAGTAAACAATGCTAGGCCCTACGTATTAATTAATTGGCGCAGTGTCTCAGCTCTTCGCATGCAAAATTTTAGCGATCTAGTTCAAGGGAAACATCATCAAATTGGAGTTGAGCTGACATAACCCCACTATTAAACAGCGATCATCGTTTGTTGTTTTACTCGTGGTTTATGTATCCATGCGCCATTAAACATACAAAACAGAAAATTTTACGCGTAAACACAATATGAGGCAATAGTGTTATCACAAAGCACTGCTGTGAATAAATGAAGCATCAGTTTTGGGAGTGGTGTGTTTTTGCTAGGTAGTGTGATTACATAATGAATGTGACGTGTACAACATGATTTTACCTTTATGCGTCATGGATCGCTTGTTGTAACAGCAAAAAAACGGTTAAAATCGGTGCATATTTGCATAAGTCGTGGCAAAATTAAAACAGGGGTTCCACTTTTTATGGAACACCGTGTAGATCTTTTGAAATGTATTGTGTATTTGTTGTTTCTGTATGCTGTGTTCAGCGGCCAGTCGTCAGTCGGTCGACACCGTTTTGTGCTCGGTCGTATGAAGCGGACTCATGCCGAGTTCTGGTTTGATGATAACGCCACCGAAGACAACGACCCGGACAACAACGACAACAGCGACAACGACAGCACGGATAACAGTGATGGGGGTGACGGCGTAGTGCCGGAGCATCCCATGATGCAACTGCTGAAAACACGACTTGACTTTCTGGATGATGATGACGAGGACACGGTTGCTAGCGGCGACAACTTTCCCACCGGTACGGTGTAAATACCGCTTTTACTTTCAGTTTTAGTTTTTAGTAAGGCTGCAGAATTAAAAAGATTAATTAACTGATTAGTCGTTAAAAAATTAATCTGTTAAAATTTTTAGTAGGGATGCAGGAATTAAGTTATTTGATCAATTAGTCATTTAAAAATTGATCCATTAAAATTCTTATTCAATTAAAACTTGATTACAATTTTCGATTTTTTTTGGCAGTCTAAAATGATTGAAGATTAACTTTTGTAATATCTAATTTTTATCAAGATTTTTACCTGTATAGTGTTAGTTTAATGCTTGCTTATCATATTTTTGACTTTGCATTAGTTCACAAAAGGTACCAGCAGTAGTTGAATTCTGCAGTTTTTGTGGTCTTCCCTGATTACAAAAATTCAGCGATTATTGCAGCTTCAGTCGTTTGCAGCCTTGGTTTTCCGGTGTGTAAGCATTAGTGCTAATAGTTTGAAACTGTTTGGTGAACGTATAAAATTGGTTTGGTTTGCTTGCTCTGCAGGTGGGCTGTTCTTGCTTTCCTCCTTACTTATTTTCTGATATCCATTTTCCTGATTTTTCTTAGTGGCTGCCATTTTTTTCCGGGTAGTGGCATGTTGATTAATTTTATTACCGTTGCATTCCTTGACCCTGAAAACCATATGTTAGACACAAAAATGAAGTGTGTATCGCTGTTATAAGTGGAGATATATCCATTTTTCTATTTTTCTGTAATGGTCGCTATGTGCCATGTGGCCGCCATTTTTGGCATGTGGCGACCAGTTGCCCCCTCTGACCTTTTCCAGACAAGTGGATTCATGATCTACTAGGTCTGCCTTCTTCACAAATTACCAGCATCAATCCCGCCATGGGTCGAGGGGGTCTATTTCAAGCCCATGGACTAATACATTTGTTGCACGGTGTCTAGGAGTTGGAGACGTGGGCCTGCAGACAGTGGTTGATCTGATACAAGGACTTAGGCTGCGTTCACATAGACATGAGTATGAGTACGATTACTGGTCCAGGTTTCCGTTCATGGCTCGTAGAAGCTTCATGAGTACAAGTGGAACATTCACGGTCACTTGTACAAGCAGATAACTTAACGCGTGTCGGCCATATTGAATGAAATCGAATCGAGGAAATGCTTCGCCATTAAAACAAAAATATTCCATCACATCGCTAATAATTTTTACGAACCGCACACCTCTAACGATGAACAATTTTACGATGACGTCATTTCTGACGCCAAATATGCGCCGCAGCTTTTATAAATTATATTAGTCCTATTTATGGGCAGTTTGCTTCGCACGGGCACAACCTGCACAGAAACTACTTGTACGAGTGAAATTTACAGGTAACCGGTACTCGTGTGTATGTGAATGGCCGCCATTGAAATATGCGCAAACTCATGTTTGCCGGAACTTGTATACGAGAACTTGTACTCGTACTCATGGTTGAACGCAGCCTTATTAACTGTTCCGTGTGCAACTGTGTATGCTGATATAGATGTGGGCTGTGCCAGTGATGCCCAGTGTAAACTGAGCGCTAGCAGTACATCATCGTCAGTGTTGGCATCGACGTCGTCGTCATCTCTGCTGGACTCGACTGCTACAGGCTCAGCATTACATGAACCTATGGATGAGGAAGACGACAATGGTGCTAATATTCCGGACAGCAGTGACACCAGCACATCATTGGACCGGGTCCACGTCTTTCTCTTTTGTTTAGTCTGTCTGCATCTGTGACCCCCGTTTGTTGTTTGGTCGTCCTAGTAGGTTTTACAGGTGTTGCCTGTGTGTCAGAGATGGGCGATTCAGCTGACGCCAAGTCCAGTTTGATTCAATTCCAAAGAATTTCAATTCGATACGATTTACTGCCATCGTCGTGGCAAGGGGACTAAAGAAAGAGGGGTGGGGTCATTGCCCACTTTAAATTTTCGGCTGTCGAAAGAAACTTTTTTTTGTAAAATTGTCCAAAAATTTTGGATAAAAAATGCAAAATTTCTGCTTAAAAACCTTTATTTTGGAAAAATCTCACAACAAAGTTTGAATTTTCAGCACTCACAATATCGTGTGTTAAAAATTAACAGGGACTTCTATTGAAAGTTTGCAGTATCAAACAGAAAATTGCAACCTTCTGCTTACGTACTGTTTTGATCCACGATGTCACTGTACACTGATGATTTAAGCCTTTCATGAGTTCTGAGTTGCAATTTGGAACTCCACTATCATGCTGTCGTACTTCTTTAGCCTACTATCACTTGTAGATCAGTTGAGAAAAACCAGCTAAAAGCTTTAAATAGAAAAATCGCGTCATGGAAGAGAGGGTTAACGTCACTAACTGTCTGTGTTGTCAGAAAGCTTGCGAGAAAGTGATGGTGGAGTGAACTAAAGAATTCATGTACAACGCAAATGCACGCATGCAGTTAGTGCCAAACAGACCACACAAACACGAGTTTGCAAACAGAACTTGGATTGAATACTTTGTGAAATTGATGGGTCGAATCGAAATAAGCCCAAGTTTGATTCGCCTTGCTGAATCGATTAATCCCAGCACTACTGTGCGTCTGCTAATCTGTCTGTCTGATTAACCCATACTGGCTTTTAACTCGAAAACAAAATGGTGTCGATAAACTGCATATTTTGGTGTGAACATTCCCCAGAGTGGGACTTTCGGTAACTGGTTTGCCAGTTTTCCGTTCAGAAAGTTGGGGTTCGGTTAGCATTAATGTCGGGTTACGCAATATCTTACGGCTAATTGGATGGCTGCATATTATGTGGGCACTGTTCTAACATCGTAGCTTGCTTTGTTAAGTTGATTCTTTAGAATCACTGGCAGGGGAAAGTTCCCCTTCGAAATGGTAACCTGTCATCAGAAAATTTTTTCTTGTTGGAAAACTTTTTTCCAAAAATACGAAAAATGGGCCGAAAGTGCCACGTTGTGGGGGAATTTATCGGCAAAATTGAAATTTTGAGCACCCTGTGATCTCCTGTGTCGTAAGTTTGCAGCTGTCTGTCAGAAAGTTGCTGATTCTGTTTCGCCCAAAAGTGACAATTTTCTAACAATTGAACCTGTAACTTATGAGTTATGCAAATTTTTCAGTACTCAATCTGTATTAGTTAGTTCTAACTTCTACGCATCTATGATTATTTGCCGTTTACTCTAGTGACACTTGACTGATAGTTGTTCCAAAAGGGCAGCTCACGGTTGCAACCAGAGTGTCGAAAAACTAACCAATAAAGGTTGTATGTTGATGGCCAACTCAGCCTCCTACCCTTCGTGGGACGGGAAATGAGTAGTAGCTTACAGGCTATGGGGTGAAGGCCTAGCGTGGCTGATTGGGGCGGTGGTATGTCTGCTAGCTGCAAACTACTTGTCCAATTGTTTGTTAATGCGTGCAGTGGATAGCTGCATATTGCGCTGCAATATCATTAGCTCATGCCAATCAGCTGCCACTTCCGAGGTTGTCAAAGTGCTTTTGGCCACGAGTTGCATCTCATGTAAGAAGCGCATATAGTACTGGACTTTACCTTTACTTTTACTTTTATGAGTTTGTATATCTGTGACAGTTTGTTTGTTGTGACGTGACAGGTATGTGAGTCGGAGGGCGATGTAAAGCGTCGTCGTTGTCATCATCGACGTCGACATCCGCACCACAAACACCATCGAAGACTGCAACAACGACAGACCGATAGCACCAGTTCTAGCCCCAAGAGCATCAGTGCGTCCTGCCAGCCCCAGCAGACCAGTCATACCACCAGCACCAGACCCAGCGCCAAGACTCTGATCGTCTCATCCGCAATTTGTGATCTGCAGCTCAGTCGCGATCCAAATAGCATCAGCATCTCAGCATACGTAAAACAGCTAGAGACCAGTAGCCCGAGGGTGTCGTGCCAACAGCCGGCCAGTCATAATTCCGATAGCGTCAATAGCGACAGTGTATCGTCTCAACAGGAGCAGGCAGCCAGTGTTACCAATAGTGGTGGCAGTAGCCCGCTCAGTGTCTCATCGCACCAGCAGCTGGGTGCGACTCACATGAGCAGTATATCGGAGCAGTGTTCAACGGACAGTCTGGGGGGCGGTCAGTCAGATTGTACTGACATTACTGTCGACGCCGATACTGACGTAGATATGACATCAGTTAGTGCTATGTAGCTTCGTTATCCGTTGTCTCTCTGCGACTGATTCGTCGGGCTCGTTTGGCAATCTTTTGGTTCGCTAGCTGGTCGTTTAACGTTGACTGAAGGTTTAGCCTTAGATGCAACGGACCAGTAGCCTCAGTTTGTCATATCGACAGCCGTCCAGTCTCACCAATAGCATTACTATTTTCAGTGTCTCGTGTCGAAAGCAGCAGGCCAGTGTTGTCAATAGCCTCAATATCTCATCAGATGGATAGCGTGGTGAACAGTCTGTCAACTACACTGTGTCTCAAAAAAACAGCCCCGACATTTTCGATTGTAACATGAAAACCAATTATCAGATTTTGATAATTTTCGGTGGGAATATTCCTGACGCTACTTGCTATCAAATGACTATTCATTTTCCCACCTCACCCAACATCTGTTTCTGCGCTACCTGGGGAAAACACAACCAGCGAAATATCACTTTTTTATCTAATGCGATATGATTGCTTAATTAACATAACGTGTAAAAACACATTTTGTTTACATTTCTGACACTGTGGCTGACATTTCATTCAGTTGTCCATTTTTCAACTGCCTGCAGTAAAATTGTTTCAAGTGTTGGCCCTCTATGCTAACAGAGGCAAGGAGACACTTTCTCCAATCATTGACAGCAGTATCGATAATGTTCTGCTCCAGTCCAATCCAGGCTGTACCAGTCACTTCTTGACTTCACAAACATCCTAAACTTCTTCTGGTAGACAGACTGCTGCAAGACAGTCAAACTTTGTAGCAGACCGGCTGTTGGGGCCCACAGATTAGGATAGATGGAATTTATTGATGTTTTTTAATTCATTTTAACACATATTATGCTTCGTCTGATTTCCCCAGGTAGTGAAAAAGCAGACGTTGGTGAGGTGGAAACTAAAACACTTATTTAATAGCCAGTGGTGTCAGAAATATTTCTGCCAAAAACTATTAAAATCTGCTAATCTTTCTTCAAGTTACGATTGATAATGTTGAGGATGTTTTTTTCAGGTTTCTGTTTATTTTAACACATATTTTGCTTGATCTGATTTCCCTAGGTAGTGCAGAAGCATACATTGGGTAAGGTGGGAAACTAAACGATCATTTGATGGCAAGTTGTGTCTGGAATATTCATACCAAAACTTATCAAAATCTGGTAATTGGTTTTAAAGTTGCAGTCACAAATGTCGGGGATGTTTTTTGAGCCACGAAATTTGAACAATTTTGCTGCGGTGAGCTGCGGAATTTTGCGAACTAGCCCGCGGAATTTGGCAAAATTTGCCGTGGAAAACTGTGGGCTTTACTGATGCTGACGTCGATATGCCATCAGTTAGTGCTACGTAGCTTCATTATCCATTGTCTGCGACTGACTAACTGGTAGGGCTGGTTCTTTTTCAATTTTTCGGTCAGCTAACTGTTCATTTAACATTGGCCTCGAACAGTGGCTTCTATCCCCCATTCTGGAGTCGAAATCGGGCGCAAGTTTCCCCCCCCACTTTCAGGCTCAAGTTTCCCTCCACTTTTGGGCTCAAGCCCCCCTCGAAGTTTAGAGTTTTTTTGTTCAGGGTGTTGATTGCCCAGCGAAAAATAGGAGGGTTGATCTACACCATTAACAAAATTCCCCCATTTTTCACTGTGCAAAAATGAGGGGTAAGTTTTGTTAAGGGTGCTGATTGCCCAGTGAAAAATAGGAGGGTTGATCTACGCCCTTCACAGAACTTCCCCCAATTTTTCACTGGGTGCAAGCTGCACCCACCAGGTATAACGATAGAAGCCACTGTCGGCAGCAGCAGACCAACAGTCTTACCACCGGGGCTGTTCTCTGTATCTAAGAATGGAAAAAAGGACAAAGAGATGTAATAGCAATATTATGCTCTTTTAACCAGCACAATTAACTAAAGTAAATTGTACCTTTTAGCAAAACTTTTCCGTGAAAAGTTTTCTGTAATTTTGTGAGGGAAAACTCCCTGTACTGGGTATCAGTACATTTTCCCACCCACCTGCCAGACAGTCTTCGTGACCCAGAACTGAGTCTCGATACTTTCAAACGTCAGCTGAAGACATACATTTTTACGAAATATTGATGACAAAATGTATTAAGC
>Ga0056128_1000147_pt1 | contig 48271 bp, 26 predicted proteins | sample WorMetLIZISLAND2_FD_71113 | JGI IMG/M metagenome (GOLD analysis project Ga0056128, IMG submission 71113) | Marine gutless worms symbiont microbial communities from Max Planck institute for Marine Microbiology, Germany - Olavius geniculatus... ... | reverse complement strand
ACATCATCTTCATTTTAGCATTTGCTCAACATGTCCTTCTGCAGCACAAACGCAAGCGGTAGACGTTGACACCATTTGCCAACAGCACGTTCAGTAACTGCATGACTCAAGCAGCTCACTGGCTGTTGATGTATCATTTCAGTTTGTCGACTTGCAATTTTAAAACAAAGACGAAGTAACAGATTTTCAATAATTTTGTGATCTCAGTAATTTTCTGAGCTGACGCATGCACTACCCAGTATGAATTCATTGTTGTCAATGGTCAAAATACGACTTCTGCATTTCACAAGGTAGTGTAGCAACAACCTTAGTGCGAGGTGGCCAAAACTACAGACATTTGCGTCAAGTTTCTTTTTAATGCCACGTGCCAAAAATTATTAAAATCGGCCAATGTTTCAAGGAGTTATTGAACAAATAAAAGTGGTACATTTTTATGGACTGCAGTGTAAAGGGTAATACCGTTTTTGCATAGTTCAATTGCCAGCGCCAAAACAAAGAATATTTAACTGCTGTATTTAAACACTGACTTAAGTCGTGTGAAGAATTTCTTTCGGAACATTTTGCTGAAAACCGCATGACTCTATGATGTACGGTTGCAAAATTATGGTGCCATAAACTTTGTGCAGTTTTTTTTGGACCACCCTGTATTAGTGATCAATAACAACCTAGGCTGTATCTTGCACCGTTTAGCCACAATACACCCGTTACAGAGAACGACAGATGACGACAGAGGACAACCGTGTAAGATGCCTACAGCATTGCTGTAGCGCGTCAATAATATCTGTCAAAAACAGGCGGATGCACGGGCAAGATCCGTAATGTAGCCTGTTAGGATGGCTGAACAAATAAATCAAACAGGAGATAGGGCACCGGCGACTTTCTATAGGCTGCCAATAGTAACCATGTCTCTATCTGCAGCGGATTGGCCGCAATTTTCAATGGAAAGTTTTAAGCTATAACTGGCCATATCATGGAAACGGTGACAAAAAGGGCCATGGTCACTATTAATCACTAATAGGAAATCGCAGACGCCTTTTCAGATAGGATGAAAATCATTGACCTTGGATGACCTTGAAGGTCTGTACTGCAATAGGAACAGTGCCTCATCCCAAGCAACAGCTGGGCTTTCTTGTTATTTCTATGACACGAACAGACAGACATACTGCCTAACAATGATTAGACACAAGCGGTTGAACCGTGGCATGCATAACATGCATAATGACGGACAGAAAACGTCACACAATTTTCAGACAGACCTATGGGGAGGATGCCCCAAATTTTTGGATCTAATTTTCAAAATGCAGCATATTTCCTATCACGGTGCAAAATATCACGGCGGTTGACCAAGTGACCTCTGACATCATGTGGCGAAAAAACCCACAGTGCTGCAGATGGGGTGAAAAAAGGGGAGAGTGGGAAAGCAGAGATGGTGATTATGTCATCTTTGACCCGCATGGGTTGACGAAAGCAACAAGCAATGGCAAGATTGGCTCATGCTACACAGCTAAAGTGCTAACTGCGAAATGCAAAAGCACCTGCTGCTGCTGATGATGATGATGCGTGGCTTGCAGTGCGACTAAGTGACCGTCCGCCCAAACTTCTGCCAATCAACAGATTTCATGCTTTCGCATTTTGCAGATAGCACTTTAGCTGCAAGAATGGGTTCCGTCCGTCCAATTTGGATGGACGGACGGACAGACAGACAGATAGACAGACTCTGCAGCGTCTAAGCACCTAAGAGTGCTGCCACAGCGCCACAGTGCGACAGTCTAATATAAAGCTCGCATTGTACACTTTGAAATAACCTGAAATAAAGTAAACTGCAAGTTCATTTGCTTTGTGAAGTCAATGCAGTGCAACTGAAATGGCATCTAAGTCCAGTTCTGTTCTGTGGCTTTGGATGCAGATTTACTTTCGATCACCAGTTCGTCATACCTAAGTTAATGTTAACACTTCTCACTACTTTAGCCATGACAAAATTATCCAGACAGTTAAACCTGAGCTATTATAAGCGAGAAAATATGATCAGCAGTCAACACTAACAGTTACGCGAACCTCATGAAATATTGACGGTTGCGCCAGTGATGGAATTGTGGTAGTTGTCACTTTCGGTTTCCCAGATTCATTGACAACTTCCTGAAACGTAAAGTGAATCAAGTGATATAAACAGCAGATCAAACCAGATGCATCGCACATTTCATATTAATGGAATGTGACATTATTTGACATTTGCATTAAATTACGTTATTTAACATTTGTAATAAGTTTGACTTTGTTTTTCGACCAGATTCTGGGGCTTGCAGAACGTGCAGCTTGAATGCTACTTGTACTAGATGCAGATTAACTAATTCATATAAATTTATACAAACTGCTTACTGCCAATTCAAACAATAGCAGATTTCAAATTTTCATCACCAAAAATCATTATCAGTGGTCTTTCCCCAATGAAAGGTGGGCTAGTAAAACATCTTCTAGCAATGAAACAGTACTGTGAGATAAGTGCCTTTGGGCCGTTGGACATCACGGTACAACTGCCTGAATAAAGCTACATAGAATTTTTTCATTACTGGACCAAAGTACATACAGTTACACTGGCACACAGTGCCTGTAGCTATCAAAACACTTTTTCAGTTGAACATATCTTGTCTCATTCTGTATATATTTGCTGCCAAAATTTCCAAAATCAGGTACCATCTAATAACATGTGTAAAAATTTGGATGACAGTCTATGATAATGTATTAAAAAGACAGAAACATAGTGGCCTGTCCTTACTACATGAAGGTGGCCATAATAAAAAATAAAAATAGCACGTGGATTACATACCAAATTATATATTCCCAGAAGACAACTTTCAATGCCACTGCTTCTCTACAAAAACAATTAAAACTAACCAGTAGTTAGAAATCTAACAAAAAAGTAGTTACATAAATATGCTTTTAGGCATGAAACACAAATTTAGCTCCAGCAATAGGTTTTTTACAGATAACTCTGAGGACTTGGACTAATGCAAGATAAGTATAAAAATAGAACTGCTAAATACAAGCCAGGATCTTACTGATATTCTGCTGACACAGTCGGACATGGTGCAAATAATGGAGAGAGAGAATCAGACATGCTGACAATAACTAGCATAGTATGCTGTGAGCAAGCAAAAACAATAAACTGATGGCTAATGCTACCTTTTTATCACTGCTATACAGTGATGACACGTATGTCCACAGCAGTGCCGGCACTAGTTCCAAGGTAAAACGCTGAAGATCGGCATTCACGGACCGGTAGAAATCAAACAGCTGGTGACACACTGGGTCAATTACCTGCAATGACATGGTAAACAATGTACTTATACTAGAGATTTATTCCTAAAAAAATAAAAGTTCTGAATACTTAATACATACGGATCATATACTGAGTCACTGGGCCATTGAAGCAGTTGCAGCATGGACCAGATCACAAAATCATTAGGCCTAGCATCTGTCTCTCTGTCTGTCCATCTATCAGAGGGAAAAATCTTGTTCCATAGATGGTGCTTATAACTGGTACTAGTTTTCAGCAATTAGATAGTGCATGGGTATTATAAAGATCAGTAGCAAAACTGCAAAACTTCTGTACTGTACAAGGACCAAAACCATTCGGCAAAAAGCGGAATTATTCCTGGCTTGTATTTGCTAGATGGCAGCACAGGACTGATGGTTTGGCCACAATTTGCAATTGATGTTTTGGCTGGGAATTCAACCCTCAAATCTCTCTTTTCCTTGGGAAGTCAGAAATCCCCTGTGACACAATGTGTTACTGGACACAACGAGTGTAGGCCTACCTGCCAAATGCACGTAGATCTATCTACTGATTTAAGCAGGATGTATAAATATGACAGACAGCAGATGAGAAACAGACCACACTACAGAGAGCTGTGTAGTAGGAATAGGTGAAATCATTTGCATTGCAAGACCGATTACACCTTATAATTATTTGTAACTGAAAAATATTGTACCTCTTGTGATAACTCGTCATCAAACAAATCATACAGATCTTGAATTAACTCATCATTTTGGCACAGGGCAGCTGTATATGAGCTTTGTTGTTCTGCAGGCAATGTCTACATGCAACAAACAAACAGTGTTTAAACAGCAGAGCAGAAATAAACCAATCTGCATCATTCAACATCTTCTACAGTCATAGAAATATAAGTCATAAGAAAATGCCAAACTTGTTTGTATCTTTGGCAAATAGTAACTAATTTTAAAATTCATTCTTCTATGATCAGCGGGAAACTGGCAAAGAGACATTACTGAAAATCTCACCACATCTAAACTGTTAGACTACATTAAATCATGAAAACTCATCTCAGAAAACTAACAAGCACTGGATGCACTGAGCCAATATCATGCTGCAAATGAACTTCCAGAAGCGTAATGTACGCCAGGAAGCAACTGCAGTGGGAAAAGCAAATTAAGTTCCATCAATTTTGACGTGAAGTGTTACGAGGCAAATTGGAATACAGTATTGGCATCACGACTGATAAATATCACACTGGTTTGGCCCAATTTCAACATAAAATCTATCAGCCACATTGTTTATATTTTACTACTAATGCTTAAAATCATGTAACCAGCAGATCTCACCTTGTATTCAGACAGCCATTTCTTCACAGCAGTTGACATGATCATGCAAACCCTGTTTGCAAAACCAGACGGTGCCGACACTCAATACTGCAAATACATACATACACAGATATATACATAAAATTCGAGTAAATACAACAAAAAAGCATTTCAGTCAGTAATCAGGGAAATTACACACAAAAAATGGGTGCTGGAAGCTGAACAAGCTGCAAAGCAGTGACAGTGTACCAAACATACAAACTTACAAATGATGTAAACGTAGCTAGTGTCCAATAAATATATCTCAAAATATAACCATAAACAAATTAAACTAGTACTATTTGTTAACACGAGTATTTAGTAAACTAACTAAACGAAAAGATTAACACTACAGAGTGACCACACCCACAGAGGCTCAAGCAATAAATATTTATTATTCACATTAGCAAGGTTGCCGAATACTTTCGACTAAAATTCCCAGTGTATGATATTTTACAGCCAATTAAGGCCAAAAATGTCATAATGTTTAACAATTTACAAAATTAGTCGTTAATGAATCATTCACTATGCCGATTGCCAAACACAATACAAAAGTACTGTACAAAAGCGGTACATATTTTGTTCATTTTCACAACATGTTTATAATCCTGTAATTTTATTTGCAAAATTTTGAAGTGCATATTAACTTTTATGGATAATTAAAAAGATGCCGCAAGTTAAAGTTTTCATAGATTTTTTGTGACACGCAAGTTGACAAGCTGGCACCTGGCAGGCTCGCAACGCGTCATTTTTTATAGTAAACATCTGAGTGACATTACGTGGAAAGTCGAAACAGTAAAATACTATACCAGTAAAGCCAAATTTGAGTGTCACTGCCAAATTTGAAGCTTGAACGTTTAATGTTAAAATTAAGATGCTAAGTATAGTCGATAATGCAGAGTCTTTTAAAATGTCAAATTTAACTTTATTCGCATTAAAAAATGCCAGTTAGCAACACTATAGAAGCTTGAAGTGATTCTGCAATTGAAGAAGACCCGTATGTAGATTGATGGCTGTGTTTTTGTTGCGTGAGGTTGTTGTCGTGTCAATTAAAGCCAGATTTTTGTTTTTATAAACACTGCATTGATGGTAATGCATGCAAAGAAATTTCCCAGATTAGCCGACGGGTACATCCACACATTCTTCACAATGTTCTATAGCTATATTTACTATATACGCTATAGAATTGAAACACTATTCCGGACCAAGCCGTACAAATGACTCCCTGTCGTGTCATAATTATTCATATATCATCAGTGGATGGATGATATAGTAATTCATTCTTCTTGCAAGCAGTGAGAGATTGCTTGCTGGTGGCACTGACCATTCATCCTCCCTCAGTACTTCAGGGACAACATCTCCAATCTCCATAAACTGCCAGTGGATGTACTCCAGCCATATTGGTGGAGTCTTGATCAGTCACGAGCCAGAGACTCTTGTCCCTTTTTATCAGCGCTTATGGTTCTGCATCGCAACCCTTTCGTGAAGAGCGAGGGACATGCCGTCAGTCGTGTCAATTAGAGCAGGCTGACTACCGAGACTCAGATTCAGCAGTGAAGGATTAAATCTGCATGGCATCGCATAGGCCTAACTAGGCTACTTGACCAATGCCAGCTAATGGCATGCAGCTGCTGAAACAAACGTTAACGGAAGGCTTTACTGTACGATTGGTCTCTAAATGTCACGCCTTAAGCGTAGGTACAGTATAGATGAGATTGGAGTATAAAACCCACCGACCTACCACCCTCTTTTACTATGGCTGACGACGTTGTGTCAAGATAAGATAGAGTGATGGAGACGGCACTAAAGCAGCACAGTGCCGAAACGTCCGGCACGTAAACGGCGGCGCTCAAACGTCCCAGCACCCAAACGGTGAGTACCCAAATGGTGATGCCGAAATGGTCGCGCCCAAACCAAATGTCACATACCGGGTTCGTCATTTAGCAAGCATGACATTCTAATTTGCACAATGCACTAATTTTCTTGAGTTCAGTGACTTGCTGCTGTGGGATTTTTAATTGTAAATTTTTTGCTGCATGTGTGTGTGTTGTGTTTTGATGAAGGAAATTTAAAATCAGTCAGTATTTGGCAGTCAAGAGTCTTCATTTATTCTTTTCCTTATAGTTGTATGTTTTTGAATAACTTTTTGTTTTTTGCATGACTTGACATGATTGTGGTGTTTTTATGTGTCAGGGTTACAGATCGTGTTGTGCCTGTTGAATTTGAGGTTTGTCTTACATGTATATTTTTCAGAAAATAATTCAGATATGCTCGTAAAATTAAATAATTAATGATATTTAGACCGCATTTAAACTGCTGCAGTAGATAGTTTGAAGGTAATCTTGGACAATCTGAAGAAATGTGATTTGATGCATCGAGGGAAATGTAGAATAATGTCATTGAATCTGTTGTGCTATTTAGACTTCTTGAACATCGAATGGACAGGCAGTTTGCACAGATGTGAATCAGTGATGTGCTATCTTCTCACTGACGTAGTTGTTTCCATGTGTTCTTGGTTGTTTGCATGACAGAAGCTGTATGCACTAAATATGGATTATCCTAACTTCTGGTGTATCTGTCGATAATGCGAATCCCGAGCTGGTGTTTTTGAAAGTGTGATAACGTGTGCAGGACCGAACTATGAATGCAAGTCATGCAGTCCGCGAAACATATGCTGATAAAAAGTCTGATAATGATCAGCTGAGCTGTGACGGGACTTTCGATGTTCAGTCTGTAAGTCCAGCTGACTACCAGCACAAAGCACGAACAACCGATAGAGGTATTATAGTCAATTTAGCGTCAGTTTTACAGGGCATTAGCATTACTTGTCTGCAGATGCCCGTTATTGTTGGCTCTGTTAACAGCTGTTTGTTAACCGAGCTGGACATTTGACCAGTGGCCATCATGGTTTGTATTATGTTAGTTTAATTGGGTTCAGCACTTGCCGATTCAAGCTTCAAAGCACTGCAAAGGCTATGATCTGCTGCCAAAGCAGAATTGGTCGTCTGTATAGAAATCTTTGTTTTCTTTTTTTTTACTGAATTAACTGACTGTTGCAGACTAGATGTGGTCTGTTTGTCAGACTGTACACCACTGCTACGTATATTTTGTATTTGGTCTGCTATCTCTTTTTTATGGAACTGTCATTTTTCAGTGTTTAGTGCAGTTGGTTGGGTGTCAGGATGGCCAGCTTTATTAACAACCAGGAAGAACATGTCACATTTGGCCTGTGAAACTTTTCACTCCGAAGTCGCTTAGTCATGCTGAAAATTGAGCAAGAGATCAGCTAATTCGTATATGACCTCTAGTCAAGTATATGGTTGTATTTGCGGTACATAATGTGTGGTTTAAAAATAGCAAGAATATGTTTGCAGATCGACATAATATGCATCGTCATCGGAACAGTCGCAACTGCAGCGTGGAAGTGAAAGTTGATAATCAGAAGCAAAAAGACTATAAAGCAGAGGTACTGTTGTTTCATTCGGCAGTTGATTGAAGTAAGCAGAAAAAGAAAAGTTGTAGTTTGATGTCAGTTTATAATTGCTATTTAGTTACTGTTTTTGCCTGTAACTTTACTCAGAGATGTTAGAGTTGGTATATTTCGTAACTGCTTTATTGTAAATTTCTGAGAGAGTGTGACAGTAACAGAACTTTTTACTTAGGTCTGTATTAGATTAAGTTACTGTGATGAGAATGTAAAAGAGAATGTAAAATGTGAAATGTGAGAGAGAATGATGTGATGCTATACTTTTCGACTCATCGTATACACGTTGCCATTATTGTTATGGCCACTTGTACACTTTTTAAAAACTTTTCTTAGCTGCATAAAAAGTCTTGCTGAATCATCGCTAAATTATCATTAGAGAAACATTGAATGTGTGTAATCTAGATTTAATGGTAGTTTTAAAAGAGGTTTAATCTATACTGGCAGTTGTGCTCGTCGGTTCATATCATTTTGAGTTGCGTGTTCGTGTATATAGTTTTGTATTGTAATATAATATTGTGGCTGATATTATTGTATTGCTCAGATATTATTATTATTTTGCCTGTCATCAGGTGCACCGTCTAGCTGAGAATATCTGTGGTGACTGGTCGGAACACATCAGTTCTACTGGCAAACGTTACTACTACAATTGTAGAACTGAAATTTCTCAGTGGGAAAAACCAAAGGACTGGAATAATTTGTATGCATTACTTTCTGTTATGTAGCCTAATTCGTATCTATGTGTGACATGATGTTGCATATTGTTTTCTGCTTTTACTAAGTACGAAATGGGTAGTTCTGCCTAACAACTGTTGACATACTGACCTAGTTAGTTAAAGTTGCTGGCTGTTAATGGCGCTAGACATCTGGCTGGCCACATAGTTTATTTGATTGTATGTTGGCAAAATAGAGTTCAGGACTGGTTATCATAAATAGGGCCCACAGTTTTCCGCTGCAAAATTGTCCAAATTCTATGGCTTACCGCAGTCTTCCATTTGTGTTTTAAACTAAGTTCTATTCTGTTAAGAAACTTCACTTTTTGCAGGCTGGCATGGTGCTTAGTTACTGGTATGCTAGCAACACACCGAAAATTATTGATCTTTTTTCTTTCAAAAGTGCAGTTTGTCAATTAGTTGCATTGTGTTTATTTACAATTGTGCTGTATTATGATGGTAATTATTAGTAGGGGCACAGTTTTAGGCAGTTTATATATAGTTATGACATAGTCAGTCTAATTACAATATCAAGCTGATGATTGTACTAATCATCGGTCATTTCTCAACTTTTGCGAAATTCCGCAGCATTATCAGAATTCTGCGGAAAAGGACAAATTCTGTGGTTCAGCTTGAAATTCCGTGGCCCGCGGAAAACTGTAGGCCCTAATCATAAAGGCTACAAAGGCACATAGATGTTTGTCTGTGGGAATGTTACTGGTAGCAATTAGCAGTTATTTTATTGTAAACCAAGTGTAAAGTGTGGTTGAAAGAAAACAATACAAAACAGTGGGAAGGCATTAAGAGGTAAGAAGGAGTAAATGTTGCAGAATTGTATGAAAATCATACAAAACTGCAGTCTATACAGTGCAAGTATTTTAACAATGACAGTAAGAAGGCCTTGGTTATGTGTAAAATAAGTGTTGTGATATTGCAGATATGTGACGTCATCATCTAGCAGTTACAATAGTTACAACAGCCAGATTTCCTTGCGTGAGAGGACCTCTGCTAGTGCTGAACAGAATGGTATGTGTCTAACATGAACACTGTAGTGGTTTAGCTGGCAACACGGCCACATTCTGTTTGCAGAGCCATTTAGTACGGCCCACGAATAATCTATGATGTGCAGTTTATTTTCTGACATTCTGTTGGTGTTTTATGATCTATCTTTATGTTTGCTTTGTAGTGAAAGCAGTCAAAAAAGAGAATGGTGGCCCTGGTGGGCTAACTTGAACTGTACTAGAAGTCATTGACTAGTGTTTCAATTCAAGTAACCGCTGAACCCTAAGTGGCATGTTTTACGGTGGATACTCGGCTAACAAAATATGGTGGCAAATTTAGTATGGTGCATATTTTTTGGTGGATTTGTTGAGCAGAAAAATTTAGCAACAAAGCTGGTGATTGGCAGTGGCTGAGGGGTTTATGTGAAAGGATATTGTGCTTGTTTATTGTCATTATTATTATTATTAGTCTGCCTGTAAGCGATAGCTTGCGGAGCGGACTTATGTTTTACCGCAGATGTTTACTTTTTGTTTATTTTTTTCATTTCATTGAGAGAACTTCGAGATGCATTGGGCGAATGGCCGATCAGCACAAAATTTTGCACAGTGATCAGCCAAATTTTATAATACCGGTCCAAAATTTTGGGGGCTCTCCACCAAAAATGTTAGGGGCCAAAAACATGCAAAATGTGGCCCGATTTTGGATGACTTCAAAGTTCGGCGGCGAATATCTCAGGAATGGATAAAGATATTCGAAATCGGACAAGTACATTTTGTACCGCGATTCCTTTCGCGTTGGCTGAAAGAAGTTTGGTGAACTTAGTCCACTAATCACGAAGATTAAGTGGTGAAATCGTACCCAGCCAAATTGACTTTTTTGGAAGACAATATTTTGGCCCCTAGAGGGTGCTGTGCCCCCAGATTTTTACACACGCTAGAGAATGACCAAGTCTTACTAGCGCATTCTCCATTGGGGACTGGGGTCCCCCTTACAATTTTTTTAGAGGGGGTCCAAAATTGGCTTAAAATGTAGTGTATTAGGTGCAAGATCTTTGGAGCCAGGGGGAGTGGAAACTACCACGTGACGTGCCGCTCCATGGGGGTGATAACATGGGTACAACTTTTGGGGGGGAGCATTGCCCCCTTAAAATTTGGGAGGGCAAAAACGTCCCTTTTATGACAACTTTTGACTTTGACTGCAAATATCTCTGGACTGGACAGAGATATCGACAAGCGGTAAATGGGAACCGCAATCTCTCTTGCGTTGAACAAAGAAATTGGTGAACTTTGGTCCACTAACACCAGAGATCACATGTCTAATGTTTACCTACTCTAAGTCATCAGTTAGTCCATGCATCTGAAAAATTTGTTAACATAGCTTTGTTAGCACGCTATGTGTATGCTAATGCATTTGACATCACGCCATGTGTTTTTGCTACCAGGAAAATTTTACCCCCCTGAATTTTTCCCCAGATTGGCTTAGGGCAACTCACATTGGGTTTTGCCCCAAATTTCTAGTTATTCTTGTTGTGGGAATATGGTCTTGAGACAGTTTTGGTCTAGCAGTTGCCAGGCACGTACTTCTTGAGTAATTCTGAGAATTTTTCTTAACAGAAGCTGAAAATATAAATTTGTTTTGAATACATTGTTTTGTGTACTAGTTATGAGTTTATCAGCATCAAAACCAGTTAAATAGTAGGCGAGTGTTATAATTAAGCTGTTATACCCGTATATGTCACATGATAGTTAAGCAGTTGTAAATGTTGTATGTTTATAGTATTTTGGCATCAGTAGCTACGCACATTATGTTCATAAAAAAACGAGTGCACATTTTCTTCTGTGTTCATCCCTGTTCCGAGTTCATCAAAATCATTCTCTAAAAATTGTGTATGAATTGACATTTCTAAGGTAGTATAGAAGTACACAACATTCACGAGAATAGGTTTTTCATTCGAAGACGATGTAGCAAAAAGAGTGTTTTGTCTGTGTGCTATTGCAGCTGATGATGGAATGCGGTTGAGTGGTGCGGAAACATCGTCCAGTGGTAGAAGGAGCGAGTTACGGTTTTCAGATAAGACTAGTGTCAGTGTCAGCCCGGCGCGATCGCACAATGCTGCTGCCAGTGCTGCAGCCAGTAGCAGCTTTGTTTCTGTGATGGAAAATGCATCGACGCCTCATTCAGTTACGACTTGTGCTTGTGTCACGCCTTACACGTCTCCAATGTCTCGGACACGTCCGGCCCACTGCGTACTAAATAGTTCACTTTATACCATTGCATCTGCGTCCAGTGCAGATGTCTACATGTCAGACAGTGTGTTGAGGGACTCTGAGAGGCGACGAGGTCGGTTTATGTGTTCAGTATTATTTATTTGTGAATTACCTCTAGTGCAGTGCAGCGCACTTGCTTAGATTTTCTGTTCTTCAGGATAATTGCTGTTTTAAATCAGCCGGATATATTTTTTACTCACTTTGTAAGTAAGTGTGATATTCTGTGTACAAGTGTACAAATTAACCTTCTTCCTTCTATGTGACGAAACATTCTGTAGTTGCTAAGGGCGTCTGTCGGTTTAGTTAGTCCATGCATCTGAAAAATTTGTTAGCATAGCTCGGTACCTAATGAATGCATTTCTATCAAACTTTGTTGAATCAAGTGATCAGAGAAGGGCAATTAATTAGACTAATTGTAATTAACTACACTTTTTGATTCTACTTAATTAGAACAATTGCCAATTGGTTTTCTCCCTAGTTCCAGTGATGAACTGATCAGGTTGTAAAAGTCAGCTCAGACTTAGCTGTCATTATCAGGTAAATGTGGAAAAATTTGGACTTAATAATATGGAGAAAATAACACATGTACTTCTTTCTGTACGAAGGTTAAAGGAATTAAAATTTTGATTTTATAAAGGTTTTTGAGCTCATAAGGTCAGTGGTTTGAGCATGTTATTGCATTTACATCACATGCCTACATGCATCAGTTGCCTTTGCATGCAAGTGTATTTTATTTTTGGCCTACCGTTAAGGTCGAGTCTTGGGTATATGGTTCTCTCTGTCATGCGTTGTCTGTTTGTCATCTGAAATGCATGTATTGTGGCTAAACAGTACATCTTACCGGAAAACTGTCTGAACAAGTTAATAGTGTTGCCTTCAGGTCTGCTACCTTATGGTACCAAGTCTTACTTACTTACTTAGCACTTAGATCCTCCGGTCTTTGACAGGACAATGGGCAGCAAGAGTTCGCCATCTGCTTCTGTTTGTAGCCACAGCCCGAACACTGTTCCAATCGACTCCTCGGTCCACCAGGTTTTCTTTAAATGTAGACCGCCAAGTCTACGTTGGACAACCTCGTCGTCTGCCACTATCACAAGGGGTCCATGACATGGTGTGATTGGCTGGTCGTCCAGGTGGCATCCTGATGATATGGCCTGCCATCCGAAGTCGTCTCTCAGATCTCTTACAACTCCAGTATTTATTCCAAACGAGCATACTGACTGCACTCCAATTACATGGGTTGCAAATTATGCCCAAAGTAGTTTACTTAGCAGCATAGTTTTTGTTGACAACCTATAGAAACTGTGAAAATCAGTGCCCTGTTTGACAATGCCATTATTGACTCCTGTCCTCCTAGTATAGGGGGTCTCAATTCACAACATTTGCTTGATGCATTACGGCCAAACTTCATCAGCGCAGTGGTTAAGTGTTAACATGCTACTGACATTTGTAAAATGCCTTATCTAATGCTTTTATTGCTGACCTTCCCTTTCCCATCAAACGGGTACTAAACTGACCCCTCATTCACATTTACTGGCCTGGTCAGCCTTCTCTAGCAACAGCTCGGCTTCTTGTTGCTTTTGTTAGGTATATGTTATTATAAAGTGCAACCACTTCTCAGTGCAGTGCATGGTTTGCTCATTTGCTGTTGCAGTTGATGGTGAAGACATGGATATATCACCCGGAGCCAGCACAGAAGATGAGTCAAAACTCACAGAACAGAGTATAACAAGTGCAGCCGCTGATCCGCAGTCAGTATCAGCTGACCTGTCATATGCTGCTTCCGCCGCTGTCGGCTCGTTGTGTGAAGATGCCACTGCTTCAAACTCAACATTCCTCAACACGCTCGCCAAGCTGCAGCAAGCACTGCAGCAGGTCATGGCTGATAGGCAGTCGTCGTCGAGTGGAAATTTGCCGACGAAAGCCGTGCCCCCGGCGGTACTTAATCTCTTAGCGACGTTGCCGTCATTAATTTACAAACTAAAAACTGCTGGCGAGCCAACATCGCTGTTATGTCAGAGCCAGCCAGCCGACCAGCAGCAGATCACTGTTCAAGGTAACTGTTTTTCATGTACTGTCTGTAGAGGTATGGTTTGTAGGTTAATTGTTTACTAGTAACTGATTAGAGCTTGCTGTAATAGGCTGCGTAACTTGTCTTGCTCGTCCCTCTTCTCTGTCTGTCTGTCTCTAAGTTGTCTTTGTATTCGTGAGAAGAATGGTCTTACTCACAGAGTTTAATTGTCTCATGACCAGTCTTTCACCTGCTGACAGTGACATATGTGGTTGAAACAGGTTTTTACGCGCAAAAGCAGCTACTGCTTTCAGCGCATCTTATCCATCGCAATTCTGTCTGTCCGCCCGTCCGTCCGTCCGTCTGTCTGTCACACGGGTGGATCAGTCAAAAACGATGTAAGCTAGGATCATCAAATCTTCACCGTCGGCTGCCTGGAAGACTCTAGTTTCAGGATCAGTAAAAGCTATTCTATAAATTCCAAGGGGGTTAGATATGGAGAAGCTGCGTACAAAATTTTCAGCATTGAACTTAGATTTTAATGGTCTGAGTCGATTTTCTAGGTTCAAGGAAACCTGCGCACGAGAGCATCAAAGAGCGGTACCCTCGTAAAAGTCGTTATTTTACTGTCGTTGGCCAGTTTTTCATGAAAATGGTTGCAGATAGGCATGGGTATGCTGCCTATCACAACAGGCACTAGTGACAAGCTTTTCAGTCATATCAACAACATTGATGACTTTGAAAGAGTCTGAACTTTCAAAATAAGGGGTTTTTATTGATTTTTGCGATCTTCGGCTGCAGCGCACACTGCAAGAATGTATTTCTACGAAATGGCTGGAGATAAACTGACAGTTTGCGAACAGGAACTGCTATAGGCTTTCGCACATCTTGTGAGCATTAGCTCTTCTTATAGTGACAATTACATTCTGAAGTGGATTTTTATCATACATTTATGTAGCCTCAAAATGATTTTCAGTCTCTTGCTGAGTGTCTGTTACATGTCAATGTGTAGTGTGATCATAAATTGAGCGGCTATTTTTTAAACACTTTTGGGCGTAATCGCTCTTACAGTGCAAGGAATTCTGCATGTTCTTACACATATCTCCATTTTTCGTCTGTGTCGCGTTTGTGTATTATGCTTAAACTATTTTGACGTATTTAGTAATTATTTTGCATGTTGCATCAGATGGTGCTCAGCCTCTAGGGGCAGAAGAGATTTGGGGATTGATCCAAATTATTTTGGTTCGTATTTGACTGAATTCGTAACAGGATGAACTTTTGTAACCACTGGGAGAAAATGTTGCATCGCTTGTTATCTGTAGTGCAGAGAGTTGTGATTAAGTGGCATTTATCTGAAACATTGTATGATTGTAACTTTGACAACATAGCAGATTGGATTCTTGTAATTATGGTGTGAAGAGTGTTTTGCTACTTGTTGGGGAAACCAGTGTTGTTATCTCTTGTGCATTGTTCAGTTGCTGTTGTGCTGTTTTGTTGTGGTTGTATAGTTTGCTTAATGTCGTAAGTTTTGTTGCATTGCATTCTGTGTGTAGTCATCCAGATGCTACAGAAGCTGCAGCAGATACTGATGGCTCAACAGCAGCGGCAGCAGCAACGCCAGCTACATGAACTGTTGCTGCAACTTCTTGCTGTTCACAAACTTGCTACTAACGATAATATTTCTCCACCAATTGGTATGTGCATATGTTGTATGAAAATTTTTTTATTTTCATCTGCTATGGTGAATTTTTAATGAATCCATAATTTTAACCTGCAGCTTCTTCTTCTTCTAGTCGGGGGGTTGTAAGTCAACACCTTCGACCACAAGTTGTTTCCAGGCGTCGCGGTCTTGAGATAAATCCATCAGCTCAGCCAATTGCCGTCCTGTCAGCACAGTACTTAAAAGTGAATTGTACCGAAATGGCTGGAGATGGACCATGACCACGTGCAATCGAGATTTTCCACCATTAAACGTAGATTTTAACCATGTAAGTTTCAGCCACTTAGGTTCAGTGGTTCATGGAGTCCTCCCTAATGGGCATCATCTTTGTGTAACTCTTTTCAAAATGCATGATTTTTGCTACTGTCAACTAATCTAGCATGAAAATGGTTGCAGATAGACACAGATTTACTACTTATTATGACAAGTACTGCCAACAACTTTTCCAGAAGTACTGACATCGGTGACCTTAAACGACTTTGCAATCCAAAAGTAGGGGACTTGTGTGAATTTTTGCAACTTCAATTTGCTATACACATTTCAGGAGTGAATTTTGGTCATATTACTTGAATTAGACCACGACAACCTGCTGGCTGCGTTGCATGACTGATGAGCATCAGCTCAAATTTCTTGTTGCTATAGCATTAGCTATAATGAGCCTCAAAAATTAATATGTAGCTGCTGATGGAAAAACGCTACCAACATTCTGCATCTGTGGTCTGTTGCATGCTATCTTTAATACGCTACAGTGTCAAGAGTTGCAGCACATGAACTGCAGCCAGTTAAAAGTTGTGACAAAGGAAGATGTGTATCATTTCTGGGAGGTCATAGAACACAAGCATGGTACAGCATCTTAGAACAAAAAGCCCAGCTGTTGCTAGGATAGTTGACTGTACTGGTTGTCAGTGACCTTCAGGGTCATCCAAGGTCGATGATTTTCATTTGAAAGCCAATATGCGACTTTTTATCAGTAGCGACTTAGGCACTATCTTGCACTGTTTCTGAGATATGGTCAGTTATTGCTTGAAACATTCCATTCCATAGTGCATTATGACCCACAGAGGTCATAGATTTATACATCATTTGAAAGCCTGTATGCGACTTCCTATTAGTGATCAATAGTAATCTAGCACTGTTTAGCCACAATACATCCGTGATAGACACCTCAACGCACGTCAACGACTGCGCTCTTCGACTACATCAGCGCCTGTCGCTCCACGCACTGCCTTCTACCATTGGCGACCGCACCTTTCCAGTGACTGCTGCATCAGTCTGGAACAGTCTGCCGGAGTCAGTCCGGTCATCGTCGGCGTTGCAAGTTTTCCGCAGCAGACTAAAACCGAAGTTTTTGCCCGGTTTTACAGCCATGACTAAGAACGTCTCATTGCACTGACTACTATTGCGTGACTTCACTGTTTAGGCCTATTGTTACGTGTCCTTGTAGTCTTAGGACTTAATGCCACGCTGAAGTTTATTCGTCCTTCATCATCATCATCAGACGGATAGACGGACGGATGGACTATAACCATGACAGCAGCTCAACCTTTACTAAAGTAAGGTCGGCTAATTAGAATAGAACATGGATCATGCACGAATAGCTGCCAAATTTTTAATTGTGGTCAAAACTGTGGTGATAAAAAGTTGTCATCTTGTGTGTTATTGTATGTTTTTATCCCACATCTCTGATGATTTGTTTGTAATGTATACTTCAGGAAATAAATGCGAGATTGGTTTGTTGTTTGGTCATTTTGTTTTTTGATTTATTTGATCAGTTGATTGATGTTATAGTGCGTATGACAGTTGATCAGGTGGAGTCTCCGTATTCACCTCCGGACTCTGACGGAACTCCGCTTGGCTCACCGACAGAACAGAGGCTTCTGTCCAGTGCTGGTGACTGTAGCCTGATTCTGCCTGGAGATATTGATGGGAAAGCTCAGGCTGCTAGTAACCATCTACTGGACAGTAGAGCATCAGGTTCATCACCTGGCCACCGGTTGGTTGGTTTGTCTGAATATTTCTGATGTGTGTGACTTCATTTGTGCACTACATATATGATGATTGAGCATTGGTGTTCAGCTGTAGTAGCTATGGTTTGTTTTTATATGGTGTTAGCATAGCTTGCTGTGCAGATACACTGCCTTCTCCATCTGTCCCGGTGTCTAGTGGTCATACCCTGTTGTTCTATCAAAAAATGCAAGCTAAGATCACCAAATTTTTAACGTCAGCTCTGGGGAGAACTTCGCTACCAGGATCTATGAATATTTTCCTGATATTCGAAAGTGGTCACTCCAGTTGAGGGCATTAAATGACAGAGGGATAGGATAAATTTGTAACCAATCAGTGAATTCAATCAGTCTGTTTACACTGTGAATTTATAGCATAATGAGACTGTGTAAAACTATTGGTTCTGCTGCTGCTGTTATTGTTTCAGCCATACAGCTTGTTTAATGTGCAATAGATAACTGCAAATTCATGTCTAAGATACTATTTTTGCAGACAGTTAGTTACCTATTTTTAATAGTACATGCTGTCTTGTTGACACTATAGGCAGAGCACGTCGAGTCCCAAGTCATTGTTGAGCACAAGCGGCGTCAGCAATCTAGGTGCCGTAGCAGCGGCTGCAACTCGTAAACAAGACTCGGCCGGTCTCACTCCAACTCTTTGTAATTATGTTAATGCTCAGCTGATGCACCATATAGCTGGCTGGCAGACCGACACTGCCGAGAAACAGGTACTGTTGCATTAATGGCACTCGTTGGATTCATAATTTGTTGTGTCTTTCTTGTGTCTACGCATTTTGGTTCTCATAGTTTTGCACTAGTTACTCTCGCTGTCTATTGGTCATTTGTTGAATGGTCACACTGCTTAATTTTGGGTCGTTTCTGTTGTATATTCAATTTATTGGCATTCCTGTTTCACACAGTTTGTGTCTGTGCATTTTAATATGCACGTTTTTAATGACGTTAATTTTTTTAATCACAGTTAATTCTTTAATGTCTTAATTCGCCAGCCCTAGTTCTAATGTAATATATTTGTGGTGTGCAGGCAAACTGTTATGCAGAGGAGTCGTACAGTCTGTCTTCTCTGCACTGCGCTGAGGTCTCAGTGGATTTGAAGCGCGCTCGGTCGCTGGTTAGGGTCAATGAAATACAGTCGACGCTGCAGGAACAAAGGTAAAATGCTCCGGCCTGCTTGCTTGGCATTTTGGTTAGCATGTTTGTTGTCTTTGCAAATTAGAAATTTTATCTTTAACATGGATCTGTGTTAAGAGCAGAGTGTTGACTGTTTTTACTGGTGTTAGCTATGTTCCATGTACTTGAATTTAATGCTATTATTGCAGTGCAAGTACAGTGTACCTTTGCATGTAGTCCATGTACACTGCACCCTTGTGCAATAAATGGTTTCATCATCTGTCCCATACATGTTGGAGATGTGCTTACTATTGAGCAGATTATATACCAAGGATATGGTGTGACCTGTGGACGTCATACAACTGTTGCAATGCACAATTTCTGTGGGTCCTTCAAAGTGGTTTCAAATTCATTTCATCACGGCTGTCTAGTTGTTGTGTTAATTTGTTGACGAATTAATTGCCATTGCCTGTTGAAACTGCTGCTGGTGGTTGCATGCAGTAGTTCTCGGTGGACAGTGCTGCTCAGCAGTGGTCCAATTTCTGGGATGGGTGATGAGCACCACACCCCGTAATAAAAGTACTAAATCAACAGTGTCTTTTTGCCCCTTCAAAGTTTTGACTGTTTCTTTGCAGCCCACTGGGGCTACGCCTTGAGCCTTACTGTGCTCCCCAAAATCTCTTAGCTGATGGTGAGGGCCTTGTTGTTCTTTTCTTGAAGAATCCCCGAACCTTTGGCTTGATTTTTAGACTTCCAGCTTTATGGACCTATGTGAGTGAGTCTTGTCAATTTGCTTCCAGATAAATTTATCCCCCACAAAAATGAATTTGAGTTAATGTCACTGCTGCTCAGCAAGCAGCATGTGATTGGAATGCATGTGAACCAGGGATCGGTTTGTAATAAAAAGGAACTGGAATGCTCATGTTTGCAGCCTGCACGGAAGTGTGAGAGGGAGTCTGGGGCTGTCCCCCCACTGGGCTTAAGCTTCTGGGGCTGTATGCATAACAACATCTTAGTTTACGCCGAGACTAGCTGCTACGTCGGGATTAACAAGTTCGAGACTAATTGACAAAGTTAGTCAGTATACCAAAAGACGACGTAGTGGTCGGACTAGCAAGTCCCGGTGTAGTTGATGATGGGTAATTTCATTCTGGAATTTTCTAGCATGAAGTCGCGCATTCTCGCGTTGACGCATGAGCGCATCAGCAAAGTTGTCGTCTGCTCCCTCTTCCACAGCCACGGGCAGTACATTAATATTCATGATACCTTTGGCTTATACGATAGGCTAATTACAGCAACACGGGCAGTAGAAATGTGCGTTGCAAAAATGTGCGAACAAAATCAGGCAACATATGCTCTATTACTAGAGTTTTAATACCCGAATTGTGTTGGTAATGTATACTGACTATCCATAAGTGTTGTATGATGCACGATGTTCATAATTATTTCGTTAACAACTTAGTTTATGCCGGACTAAACCAGTTACGCCTGGTCACTAGGGAGACTAACTTTAGTCCCTCATTTAGTCCTAAACTATCGATAAGTCGCTGTTATGCATACCAACTTAACAGTTAGTATGTCGTAACTGAGATTTAGTTTGAGACTAAAGTTACAACGTTGTTATGCATACGGCCCCTGGTGGTCTAGGGGGACTTGGTGAAAGCACTTTGAAATGTATGCTGCTGATTTTTGGTCTCAAGTTGTGTGAATATCGGAAAGGATCAGCTGTGCCATGACTGGATGGATCAGAACAGTGTTCTGGGTATTGAAAGAAGAACTGGAATAGTGTTCTTGTCCAAACCAATTCCTGGTGTGAACTAAACGATGCTTGTGCTTTGTGATTAGAATTGATGTACATGGAAGTCTGTTGCAGTGTGTTGATGTTTGTTGCAGGGTCATGTTCATGCGGCAGCATACGCGAGACTTGGAGACACTGCGCACAAATAACAGTTATTACGGCAACATGCCGTCGGACACATGAAACTTAGTAGTTATAGTGACTTTGTTGGTCTTAAAGCAAGCATCTGCAGTGCACCAAATTAAACACTGCCACTTTATATTTTCCCCAGTATTTAGAAAACTATCGAGGATAATTTCCATGTGACCATTGGAATTTCAGTATGTGATTTCCTGTCGCTGTTCCTTTGAAACTATTCCTATCTTTTGCATTGTTGCTGAGATATTATGTTTCAGTTATTTAGCGGGCATTATTTCTACTGAAACTGTGTCTATGTGTTTTATGGACATTGGACAAATTAGAAGTTGCGGCATTTTTCAATTTTCAGCCTACAGCCTGCATTGCCCATCTTTTCAGCTGTCAGTGCCATTTTCAGTGCACAGTCCTGAACATTATACTCATGGGCTCCGCAACTGTGCAAGATAGACATAAAAATTATGGTTACAACTGGAAACGATACTTGCAAGTCATATGGTCACGTGATCGGCATGTATAGATTCCTGTCCTACAGAGATTATGTAATTTATTTCGGTAGTTTTATAGATATAATATTGGGGAAAATGGCGAGTGCACATGTTTAATTTGGTGCATGGTGTAGAAATTTGACAACTGTGTTCAACAGATCTCTGCCAGTCCAGCTTGTTTTGTCATGCAGGGTTCCCATGCCTCCTGGAAAGTCCTAGATTTTCCCTTTGATTTTCCATGAGCTGGAAAGTCTGGGAAAATGCAAATCCCAGATAGTTGCCGAATTTACTGGTGGTTCAAAATAAACAACGTGTTGCACCAGCATAGCGCTTAGTTACTGAGATACAATGATGAAAAATTTCAAAATATTTGGCATTCCATAGATTTTGTGAATTACTTTGTGGATTGGATTACACCCTGTATGTACAGTAAGTAACTACCATTTGTATTTGAACATTGTTGGGTTTTGAGAAGGTCGTGGTAAAACGTTTTGACCATTGTCGAGAAGTCTTGGATTTTTTTTTCAGAAAAAAATGGGAACCTTGTGTATGTAAAATGATTCTGACAAGCTAGTGATTGACAGTAAGCTATCCTACTCACTGACAGTTGCCGAGTTCTGACTGACTCAATAGTCGATACTAATGATGAATTGATTCTTATAATGTATATTTATTATCACTGTGAATTCAACATCATTGTGTCGCTATGCCAGGTTAAGTTATTTTTGATTTCTTTAGTAGCTACTACACAGCTGCATTTCCCACTGGCCATTTGAACGGAAAACCTGGAAATATCAGGCAGAAATCGGAATTGTTCGAAAGTCAGTAAAATATTAGATAATTGTTGAAACACTTGCCAATGGCAGATTTAGAGGGAGGACAACTAGAGCTATGGGGCTGAAGCCAAAGGGCCCAAATGCTGTCCAAAATTTTCAACAGTTTTCCTCTGCTATATTTACCTGATGCTGCATGAAAACTTAGGCATTCAGTGCAGCTTACAATGTGTCAAATTTGATTTTGGTTGGGGTTTTGCTCTGGACTTAACTAGCTGATCTTATGATGCTTCTCCAAGCCCAAGTTGCTGGCGTTGAATTCAATGGCTGTTGTGAGTCCATTTGATGAAGTTTGGTGTTATTTATATGGTTTGCTGTATGTAACTGAATTTTTCCAATACAGAATGATCTGGTGGTGTCAGAAATCAACTTCATGTTAACGTCAAGATAGCACAACTTTAACGAAAGTTCATGGTGGTCAAGGATAATGAATATTTTGCATGGCACGGGTATGCCACTATGTATGCGAGTTAGCATGTCTCTTGTTTAATGAACGTTAATAAAAGGGCAACTCGTATAGGGGACTGAGTCGGTACTCGGTAGCCTGTATAGAATCGGTTGTCGGCAGTCGTGTATTATCTGAATGCGTTTTTAAAATTTAACCAATGTTTTCTAGCATTTGTATGGAGTACAGCATCGTATGGAACTGAGACATGGACATTGCTACAGAGTGACATAAAAAGGATTGAATCGTTTGAAATGCGGATTTGGCGTCGCCTGGACTGAGGGCACTACAACAGTAGTCTTCTAGAGTGGATGCGTTTGTTCAACATTCACCCAAGACACTAAATCGACATTGCGATATATGGAAAATTTCGACATTTATATAAAAAAATATGACACGATTATAACACTATAAATCGAATATCGATATCAGAACTATCGAATCGATATTTTCATTTACCGATATTGATCATCCCTAAATAAAAGTAGTTTTATTATTTATATTAAAATTCTATGATTGTTTTGTTTACGTTTTTATTGTGTTTTTCGACATTATTAATAGTTGCAGCTGAATTATGGGGTTAGGCGATGACTCTAACAATTCATTGGGAACTTTGTTTAAAGACGTAAAGTATTATGTTGTCGGAAGTATACCGTCGTCGGTAAGTGGTGACTAACTGTATTGCCGCATGTTGTTATTTTTCCTCGCAGAAAGGGAGGGGTGGGGCCGTGCGGTGGCAAGCTTGCTGTACCAATAGGTGGTTTTTGTTTCTCATTCGTTATGGCATTGGATTTGCGATCGACAGGTTGTGGGTTCGAGCATTGGCCGGTTTGCTGTCCAGTAGTAGAAGATGTGAGTTCGTGCAATGTGAAGGCAATTCGGGGTGGGCTTGGTAAATGCGTGAGACATGGTCATAAAGGACTTTGTGCTTGCCAGTCCGTAAGCTATATACAGTGTACATGTAAATTTTAAGTAACAACTCTGGGGAAGTTGTTTACGCACCTGCCTCTGTAGTCTGTAGTTGGTCGTGCTAAAGAGTGCGGACCATGCGATCAGTGCGGATAGTTGGATGGCCGTTATCTGCATGGACTGCGTGGTGAGATGAAAATCACAGCATGCATGTCAGGCTGCCAACATCAACAAGACTGCATGTTATTGATAGACTATAACAAGAAAACCCAGCTGTTGCTAGGGAAGATGCACTACAGCCTATACACTTTTTGTTGCAGCAGTAGTGATCTTCAAGATTATCCAAGGTCGATGATTTTTATTTCATATGAAAGGGCTTATGCCGCTTCTTATTAGTGATTAATAGTTACCTTGGCCCAGGAGTTTGCGCAACGCACAGTGTTTGACACACGCTGCATGCATTGCTTTGTATACAGGGCTCTACTGACTGATGACAGGTTATAGAGTATGAACATCTGCAGTGTTGATGACTCACAGCTGTTGCCAGCACCAGGCCAGCAGGGTAATTTACATTAACGGATAGGCCTATAGTGTTAATGACTGCAGTGAGTGAGTGAGCATCCGTCAGTCTGGAGAAGGGTTCTAGGTGGACGCAGTGGCCACCGCCAGCACGTCACTGGAAGACGTCAAACAGATCAAATGACACTGGCATCTGACTGGTCAGTGATAACAACCGCAGCCTGGCAGCGCAGTATCTTGATGACTGCATCAAAAGCTGGTGAAGTTGTGTAGTCCAATTCTTTGCTCTGTCTATAAATCATCCAGAAATACTGTCATTCATTCGCTGGAGGCGTCATCCAGGAAAGACAGACGTGCAATTAATAGCGACTAACAGATGCCGACGCTGAAGCTCATTGTTTGACCACCAGCAGTAGCCTACAATAGCGAATGACTGCCATTATGACACCATCTGAAGTTTTCACTGTTGTATCACTGAGCTGTAACAATGAATGCGATCTGTGGATGGAAACACCCAACGCCTATATAGAAATATTTTTTCATTTGATGTTAAAATGTAGCGCTGTGGATGGCACGAGCAACAAATTCTGTCATGGACAAGTTGGAGTGCACAACTAGCGGAAAACAAACTGAGCTGTTTCATTTGTCTGCATAAGTTGCATTCAGAGCAATGGGCAGAATTTGTTGAAAGCACACAGTATATAACAGTCATTCAAAGTCACTTCAAACAAATGGTCATCATGCACAGATTGCTTCCAGCTGCAAAGCAAAGTCTTACAGGCCTATATGCTTTATTTTCTTGTGTCTTATACTGGTGTTTGTTTCTGATTCTAACTGTGTCTGATCGGGTGAAAACGAAAATGAAAACTGAAACAGAAATGTGTAAAACTGAAACGAAATAAGACAGTGTGAAACGGAAACTGAAATGGAAATGCAAATGTCCTTCAAAACGGAAACAAAACTGAAACTTAAATTTCACGGTAAAAACAAAATGGAAACTGAAACAAAAATGAAAAGTGAAACAAATCACACTGCAGGCCACGTCACCACAGCAATGAGCCAAAAGTCTGCTCCAACAGTACCAACCATTCCATAGCAGTGATCGTTGGTCAGTGTGCTGAGATGGTTATTATCATGCAGCAGCTGCTACTGCAGTCCGAACAGACAGACATTAAGACAGAATTTGCCTTCTGCAGTTTCTGAGCAACTAATAGGATGGCTATAGTGCCAGTGCATGCACCAGTCAATAACTAGTGTAGACGATGTGATTACTGGGAAGTAGGTACTGTGATAGTCAGCTTCTCACTGTACAGCTGCTTCTGACCACTTAGTGCACACACCACCCACCTGCAGCCATTGTTTGCCGCTGTCCCAGGCAGTGCGCATGGCTGGTCTGGGACAGTGGCACAGTGCAGAAGATCATTGGTCATAGTAATGGCCATTTGCACAGATGACACTGATCATACTGTTCGCACTGTTTAGTATGACATCTGTCGGTGCATGTGATCTAGTGGTTAGATTGTCAGACTTGTAGCATTCATGTTACATTCAACTTTGAACAAGTTGTTAACATACTATATGCTTAGGTCAACTCAGCTTCTTGAGAGGGATCTAGTGATGAGAACTGGTAGTAGTTTACAGGTTATCTTCACAGGTATCAGGGGGTTAGGACTGGGGCTAAACCCTTCTAAAAATATGAACACAAGCATGGCTGTCAGCCAAAGTTTATCAGTTGCATTTAAATGTTTGCACAATATGTTATACAGATTGTGAATTATTCTATGCTTCAGCATTTTAGTCACTGTAGACCATTTGAACATTGGCATTTTGATTGAAATTGCTTTGCCTTGATTTGATTCTCTACCACTTTGTAACTAGAGAGAAACATCACAAATTAAGCATTTTATTTATGTAGCTACTAAAGATGTTTCTGTTCACTTGAGGCTGTGGCACATTGTGACTTTGTTTAAACTGCATTGGCTATGAGTACTCTTACCTACTTACTTACTTTCCTAAAAGGAGTTGGCTGCTGATGCTACACACATCATGTTTTGCATGTAGCAATTAGTCTGGTGTACAGGCCTGTGTAGATATTGCAGTAATATTGCCTGTGCTTGTATGTTGCAAAGGCGGAGAGTCTACTGATTGCTGGAGGTGGCCGCAAGGACAACTATTTGAGTGAAATGATCAGTCATGTCATTGCTGATGATGTAGCCGACGATGAAGTCAATGAAGCTAAGGATTTATTTCGTCTTCCCGTTGTAATGGTATAGTCAGATCTGTCAATTTCCAAATGTATTCAGTTCAGTGGTAGTGTACAGAATTTGCAGTTGTGGTTTTGGAGTTTGTTTATGTGGCTGTATTGCAATGTCTGTGTTGCTTTTGTTTTTCTTTGTTGTGTGTTTTATTTGTCTGTCTGCTGCACTGTATGGAAGATTGACTGTACATACCTGTATGTAATAATTTACTTACATAGGTTTTGGCTGAAGCAGTAATGTCTAATCATGCCAACAATGGTTACAGATTTTGTTCAGTGGCCATGTAAGCTTCAGTATGGTGATGCTGGTGGATAACAAGCTCCAAATTAAATGCATATAACTGACACTCAGTTTTCCTAAAGGCAGGCCAGTTTAGCTTTTTGTTGAATATTTGTGATAAAGAACTGGCTGATATGTATGTTGATTGATGTGGACCTTGTTACTTGTCAGAGTTCATGGATCTTGATGTCAGCTCACTGCCGATGCCTGCTGCCGTATCCTTTTTGACTTATTTTTTAAGCAGCAATAGCAGACAACAAGAAGTTTGTAAAATATGTCCTCGAAAACTGAGCATCTTTTAATTGAGTGTTGATCGAATGTGTTGACTGAAAAGATAATGCTGATTGGTTGGTCCAACGATGTCTGTGACGATGAAGATAATGGAGCTAGACTGAGTGTACATCAAGACTTCTGATGTGTTTATACGCATGCATCAGAGCAAGCCGTGGTGGAGGATTTATAAAAAATTTTGTCTGTCCCAACTGCAATATTATCGGGGTCAAGGAGGCAATTAACTAAACCAGGATCACGTAGAAAAATAGCTGCTACAAATGTACGTATGTAATTATGTATTTTAGCCTTTTTAGGAATACTGTTGCTGGATGTATTATGCCATATTCCATCTACCAGTAGTTTAAATAATTCTTAACATTTTTCTGTAGAACTTGCACTTTTGATCCTGATCCAAAGAGAATGATATTCTCTGGGCTTACCATATGTCCTTCCAAGGTAATTTTGAGTTGTTCATTAGAAATTGTTATACAGTGTCATTGTCAAGAATATAAATTTATGTAAGTAAGTAAGTAAGTAAATTTAATTTATAAAGCACACAATGTCAGTGGGAAACTCACTGAATCTGAGGTGCTGAGGTAAGGAGTGAGGCGGGCCACTAGACATGGCTAGACGTTGAAAAATAGAATGTTTTGAGTTCATGACGGAAGGAAGCTATTGAACAGCTATTGTGGATGTCAAAGGAAGAGAATTCCAAATAGTAGGGGCAGCTACAGAAAAACTTTTAGAGCCAAAACATGTATGGACATGAGGCACAGACGACAGATTAGTATCAGATGAACGCAGTGTACGAGATGGAATGTAATGTTCAAGAACAGAATTCAGATAAGCAGGCTGAGTAGTGTGGATGGTCTTGTATGTAATGCAGGCGATCTTGAATTGGATGCATGAATTGGATATGTAAAAAAAACTGTTCAAATTCAAACTTTACCTTTACACAGTCAGCAGAGTTCTTCTGACTTTGTGTAATGGTGATGTTTGAATTATTAAATTGTGATTTGTGCTGTTTTGTATCTACAACCATGATGTCACCCTTACACTGTATACAAACTGAACAGTTTTTTTACATAAATTTGGTTATCAGTTAAGTTGTCTAACTGACAGGGTTTCGTCATTTTAATAGTGCAGTTAACTACTTTGTGGCGCTACTGGAATGACCTAAACCAAGACTGTAGTAATTGATTTCATCACTGAACATTTGTCGTTTGATATTTTAGTTAATTTGTAGCCATGTTTTACTGTTCTTGTGCATAAATGGCAATTTTTAGCATTAGACTACTGTACGCCATGGCTGATTGAATTCGTTTACTTTGATTTTCTGTAAGAGTTGAAAACTGGGATGACCGAAAACATTTAGAGCCATTTTTAGCTATTTTTTCTTCACCCATACATAAAAATTGCCATCATTTTAACGTCTGGTCATCATTATTAACAGATGTTGGGACCTTATTTTGTGGCCTGTGCTGTGCTGTAGAAACAGATGGATATTAACAGTAAGTAGTGGGATTATTACGTGCAGTTATAAACTGTGCATTTGTACTTTTTGCAGCTTAGTAGATCAGATGGTAAGCTCATCTGGGTGCTGGTCACTGTGCATGGTGGAAAGTTTCAGACGACACTGGACAAGCACGTGACACATCTCGTGGCTGCTGAAGCATCTGGTGTGAGTAGTACATCGTGCTTAATGCTTATGTGTGTATATGTTCTGGCTTTAATATGTGTTCAAGTATATGTCTACGTGATTGAGAGGTTTCACCTGTGATTTCCTTCCATATTAAAAGGGTTAAGTGGTGTGCATGTGTGGTTTTTTGTGAGGGAACCCATCTCAGAACTACAGAGTGCCACCTGCCACGGGCTCACACACTTTTACCTGCCGCCTAACACAGGTGAACGTGTCCCGCCTTAATCTCAGCCAGAAAGGAGGAGCTCGATTTACCTACCCCAGAGGGATAGAAGGCTGAGTTGACTTTTGTGCTTGGTTATATATCAAGATGGTTTACTTGTTTGCATATACAGTCACTTATCCAAGTAGTAACTACTTGACAGTGAGTACTGGTAGAGATTCAATCAGGTGTCAAACCCACAACCTTTTTATTGTAAGTTCAATGTCCTAACCATAACTCTAACAAGCCACCTGTTATGTGGCTTATGCCCAGCTACAGCATGTGTTAAGTAGGGCTCACAGTTTTCCACGGTCCACGGAATTTCGAGCTGAGCTGCAGAATTTGCTTTTTTCCACGGAATTTTGATATTTCCACGGAATTTTGCAGAAGTTGAGAAATGAACAGCGATTAGTACGGTCGTTGGTTTCATGACATAAATATTAACTAATTTTGCACTAACTATATCACGAAAAAATCAAACTGATCTGTGTCAAACTGTGTGTCCTAGTGATAGCTATCGAAATGCGGCACAGCTGACACAATGGCGACTTGATAGATTGCATTTTTAGAGCAAAAACGATTTGTATTTTTTCTGCATGTTGCTAGCATAATTCAGCGCAGCGCCAGCCTTCAATAACTGAAGTTTCTAAACAGTGAGCAGTTTACTCATAAACGGTCGCAGAATTTGGACAATTTTGCCGCGGTGAGCCGCAGAATTTTGCAAACTAGCCTGCAAAATTTAGCAAAATTTTCAGTGGAAAAATGTAGTGCCTAGTGTTAAGTGGCTGTTTTGTTGAAACTTATATTATTACATCATTTGCATGTCTGTCTGTTACATAAATTGCCACCAGCATTCATCCTACAGTGACTTTGGTGGTTGCTTACTATTTATTCAGTGTGCTGGGTCTACTGGGACAGGTTAGGTGGAGTCCTGTCTCAGAAATGCTCAGGAAAAGGATTCGGTGAACACGTAAGGTTTTGGGGTTTATTTGGACAATTTTTTGACTTACTGTGTAAGTTTAGCTGCTGTTGTTGTTTAGGCAAAATACCAGAAGGTGTCTGAAGCAGCCAGCCCGATTCACGTTGTCAGCCCAGACTGGATATTGGACTGTGTCGAAGCCATGTCTCGTATTGATGAACTGAGATATCATCCACGTCTTATTCTGTCCGAGGAGGAACTTGCACAACGTCCGAGGACTGCAACACTGTTGCGGACTGTACAGCAGTCTCTGCCACAGCAGAAGCACTCGGTTTCAGAGCAATCAGTTCAAATATCGGCTGTTTCAGACACTCCGATCTGGGCAAGACCGTCATATGCTGTCGTTACAGCCATTGAGAAGCCTGTTTTCACTACCAATGCACCAGTTACTGTTTTTCCTCCTGCTGTTGTGTCAACAGAGCAGCGTGTTTATTCCCGGACCCATCTGAAGAGCATAGGAAATGCAAACGAATATGTGAAAACTGAAGTGGATCACAGTTCGTTGAAGCATTTTGCCACTGCTACGGTCAGTATGGGTTTTTTAATTGTTTCGCAATGTTTTATTAGCATGAATTGCCCGTAAACTTTTTTGTCAGTAGACTGTTACTCAGTTTGAATTGTTACTCAGTTTCCTTTTGTTTTTTTGGCTCCACCATTTTCGCAATTATTTTAATAGAAAGCAGTGCCTCTGTTAGATTGTTAGAACAACATTGTGAATACTGACTATCAAAGCCAACTTGTTAGCATTTTTCTGTTACTTCAGTTCATTTTACGTCATGCAGTGCTCTGAATTAATAACACTGCACTTTTAATGCATTGTCAATACTGCAGTGATGATGATAATGATGAGTCGATAAAGTCAGTGTTCGCTCACTTTTGCAGTTTAGAAACAGTCGTGAGTGTGCTAATGAAGACATTCTCTAGCATACAGTTCAGTTTTTAGTTTATGTTGACGATGCTGGCATAGTGAAGGAAAACAGACAAGCGAATAAGCTACAGACGGTTTAGTTGAGATAATCTGAACTCTGTTTTTGCAGTTAATGTATGGAGCTGTAGAATTGGCCTGACCATATGAGGCAAATGTCACCTAAAACAGCTGTTTCATTTTGTATATTGTTATATTGTGCATGTGCATATAACTGCATATGCGTGTATTTTTTGTAGGTTAGTTTCATTTGTGTGTATATGTAGATAGTTTGCTATTGTACTTTTGGTTTTTTTGCATTATTTTGTGTGATTTCTTCTGCCATTAATTTTTGTTGTCAGCACCAGTGCACATGATTGCCTAGAGTGACTGTCTCAATGATATGACGAGCAGGACTAAAACTGTACACAATTTGTTTCTGTCGGGTATTTGCAGTCATCATCCATGTTGCGAGGCCTGGATGTCACGTATTGTGATTCGTTGCCTGCTGCTAGCAGTTCATATTCTTTTCCCACCAAGACAGCTTGGACGTCGTCTGAATCAAGGCTGTATTACTGTCATGACCCTTGTGAGCATGGTTAGCCTACTGCACTGTTTTATTTGCTTTTGTTCATTGTTCGCCCTTTTTTTGCACTGTGAGTGAAGTTTGATATTGCAGTTGCTCGATTATTTTGGAACTTGGGACTTTGTTTAATTACTGTTTATCAGTATGTTACCTAATGACGAAGATGATTTAGGCCTTGACTGAGTCAATCTAATGAAGTTGGTCTGGCTTCTTATGGCATGTGATCTGATTCAAGGTCAATGTCAGGGTTGCTATGCTTTCGAGGTTCATAATTCTTTCCTTTTTATAGTCTGTCTTTTTTGCCATTTACAGTGGAGCTGGCAAATGACTGGTGTTTTCTAAACTAGAGGACAGTGTTTGAATTTGATCAGGGTGGATTTTTGATATTTGGCCAATTTTTGTATCATGTGACTTTGAACTTCACTGGTTGGCAACAGTTGCAAAACTGGTACAGAGAAGTTGACTGCTGTCTCGTTTAGAGTACCGGGTAATCTTTTCTTTATTATTTGTTTTAGTTACCGGAGCATGTTGATATGTTTTCAGTGCCTGAAGATGTTTGTCTGCTGGGCTGTATCTTCTACATTGCTGACTATCAGAAATGTGTGAAAGCAACCACACTAGACATCTGGCGCCAGGTTCAGTATAGTTATCAGTCTTATCTTTGCACCTTTTCATAACAGTTACAACTTTGGTAGCATGTGTGGTTCAAGATTGCAATGACCAGTATTCAGATATTATTTATGACATTATCACCAAATGTTCAGATATACCCGTATATGCCAAATTGGTAAATTAGGTGGTTTGTGAAGTAGGGATAGATGGAAAGCTTACACCCTTCGAAATTTTTTTCATGAAAGTTTTTTTTTTTAAACATTTGATGGAAAATACGACTTTTAAGAAAAATACAATGCTTTTAGTGATTGTCCCCATGGACCTTCTTTCTTAAAATGGGAATTTACTATGATCATTACGTTGCTTTTTACCATCATCAGTTTTTGATTGTGCTTCCTGCAAGTTTAGCTTTTTTTGCCATTGATGTTAATTTTATGTTATTGTGTGTTCGTATTTCATGCAGGTGATATGTAACTATGGCGGCCAAGTGGACGATTCATATTCTAACCGCATCACACACGTGTTGTGTGAGCATCAGAAGAGTGATGTCTTCCAACTGGTTGGTAGTATTGTTGTCTCCACCACAGATTAGAACAAACTGAAGTTGTTCATGGAGCTGACAGTGAAGATTTGCTGATCCTACCTTGTGTCGTTTTTTTACAGAATCACAGAGTGTGATACACACATATGCACATGGTAGATGTTTCTGTCATAGCTAAGACAAAGCATCTACTGATGCCCTGTAAAATGTTGCATTATTGCTGTGAGTTTCTTACTTGGAATTGTACAGTAGGCTAAAACTGAAACCATGTGAATCAGCTTGTATTTGTTGATAATTTTTTGCTGTACAGAATCAGTAGCAATATTCTCAATCCTTTATTTTTACGTGCAAGAGCTAGCATAGCATAGCATTAGCTACGGTAATTTTGTCCGTCTGTCTCTCTGTCTGTCCATCTGTCACAACCCAGTACCAATTCAAGCCCAGTTGAGATAAAGAGTTCAGGTTTTCACCATATGATAGCCTAGAGTTTCTAGTATTTCATGACAATATTTCATGCCGCTAGGTAAAAGGGGTTCCCACAAACAAGGGGCGAAAGAGGGGCACCCCCTTAAAAAGGCATTATTTTACTGCTGTTGGGCTCGTTTAACGTGAAAATGTTTGCAGATAGGCACAGTCACGCTGCTTACCATAACGAGCACTAGTGACAAGCTTCTTAAAAATGTCAACATCGATGACCTTGAATGCCCTTGAACCCCCAAAATAGGAGGTTTTAGTGAATTTTTTTTGCGATTTTGGGCTGTGACACGCATTTCAAAAGTGAATTGCACCAAAATGGCTAAAGATAGACCAAAGCAACCCGCATATGAAATTTTCAGCATTGAATATGTAGATTTTAGCAGTCCAACTCTGAACCCTCTAGGTTCAAGGAGGGTTGTGCAAGCAGGTATCAAAGAGGGGTATCCTTTTACAAAGTGGTTATTTATGCATTGTTGGCTTGTCTAGCATGCAAATAGTTGCAGATAGGCACAGACATGCTGCTTATTATAACAAGCAGTGGCGATGAGTTTCTTAGGAATGTCAACGTTGATGACCTTGAACCCTAAAACTATTGGTTTTTAGTGATTTTTTTGGCAATTTTTGGCTGCAAAAGTGTGAATTGTGATGAAATGTATGGAGATAGACCAAGATTACTAGCAAACAGGAACTGCTATAGGCTCTCGCACATCTCATGAGCATTAGCTCAGATTTCTTGTCATTCTCCTCACTAGATGCTGTTTCTAATATCTTTGAACCAACAATGTAAAAGCACTGAGAATAGTACAGAATGACTAGCTAAATGTTTCAAAGGTAAAAGTTGTTTATAGTTTTTTTATGGTAACCTAACTGCCGTATGGGTTCACACAGTGTTATCTGCCACCCAACACAGGTGATTATGCCCTGCCTTAGGTTGCTTTCACATAGACATGAGCAGGCCCATAGAAAGCCACAGTGGGGTCCATGGAAACGTTCTCGTGGGTCTCTTCTGGGAAGAAAATTCTTGATTTTTTTTAAATGGTGCATTATAGTGTACTTTGTATTTTTGAACGACTGTGGGGCCCCTTAAATGTCACGGGGCCTAGGGTAGCTTACCCCCTACCCCACCCTCTCAACTGGCCTGATGAGTATGAGTACGAGTCTGGGTTTCAGTTTACGAGTGAACGCTTTTGTGAATAAAACAACAATGTTCACTACATTAAATTAATAATTTTACTACTTGCGCATCCGTAGCAGTCTGGACTGTGAACAGTTCAACAATGATGTAAGTTCTGATGTCATAATGCATCATAACTTGTATAAATTAAATTAATGATATTTACTTTTTTTACTCCACAGGTAACCTCTACTTATATCATTGTGAACAACCGCCATTGTAATCATGCAGACTCGTGTTTACTGGAACCCATATACAGGTGGCCAGACTCGTACTCCTGTATTCGTGAACGTAATAAATAGTTGTTGTTGCACTGCTAGGCATTGCGTGACGGGAAGCGTCTGATCACAGCGTATTGGTTGAATGACTGCTTGCTATCATGCAAAATGTCCGTACCTTCCATTGCACTTCACTTTCCTTATGTCTTTGGGAAAGAACAACTTTGCACTAACCAGGTAGGTTTGTCTTGTGTGTTACCAGAACTACTATAGTGGCAGAACTAGTTTAATGTTAATAATACAGTCAGCAGTAGGGCCTGCAGTTTTCCGCGGAAAATTTTGCCAAGTTTTGCAGCTCACCACAGCAAAATCATTCAAATTTTGTGGGCCCTAGTAAGCAGGTTAGATGATCGATGTGGAGTGAAGAAGATTTATCAATCAACTTTAATTGGAAATGGTCTTGGTCGTATTTGAATAAGTTCCTGAAAAAGACTGATTGTACATAGATGAAGCTACTCGGCTGGAACCTTTATTTATTACATGATGTTCTTTAACCACTATAAAATTGACCTTGTTGTATTAATTTTTTTCAAAATTTGCGCTTCTAACTTTTTGGACTAAACTGACAAGTTTTGAAATAATTATTGGTCCACTTTTTATTCGGACACTGTATAGAATAAGAAAGTGCTTGAATGTCTGGTGAGTGGTGACTTATGTGTGACAGATAATCTGCATGAGCAACTTTGTCAGTAAGGAGCGTGAACGTGTAAAGCAGATGATAGCACTGATTGGTGCTAAATACACCGGCTACATGACTCGCGCTAACTCGCTGCTTATTGCTAAGCAGTACGTTCCAACATTATTTTTGTCAGCGTCATTAAATATTGTCTATGTTTTTCATGTGTTGATGTTCTGTCTTTAACACCACTGCTGTGTTGTTCTAAATGGTCATATCCAGTGATATACAGGGTGCGGCAAAAAAAATGGACCCCTGAAGTGTTTCGCTTTTTTCTCAGCAACCGTTTGGAATTTTAATTCAAAATTTCACAGTTTTATTTACTAAAAGCTTCTACATCTAACTGCCAAGTAAAAGGCGATTCTGTTGAAAAACAACGAAGTTACAGACTTTTTAACATGACCGTCTACTGATTTTTCAGCATTCAAGAATGTTCCAGCTACAACACCAATTTAATAACATCATTGAAACAACACAGTTAAATAATGATCAGATGCTAGAATTCCATTGTCACTGTGAATGTTCAATGTGTTCACCGCCAGCTCCAAGCTACAACACCAGCCTCCAGTCGCCTTATTTGAGAAATCTTTTGCAGCCTTGTCAATCGGTCCCTGTGGCAGGTTGCCCCAGTTAACCTGAAGCACTTCCTTGAGTTTGGCACTTGTTTTTGGCTTTGTTTTAAGCTTGCGGTAAGCCTCCAGCATTGCACCCCATACGTGATAGTCCATTGGGTTTATAATTCGGCGAATTTGGAGGCCATTTGTCTTCTGTGATGATATCTGGACAGCTGGCCCGCAGCCAGTTCTGTGCGCTGTGCTGTGCTGCGTGGCGCTGTGCGGTGTTGCAAGCTATGTGTGCTGATGTGCCATTCTGCTGGAAGATGAATCCGGTGGGCAGCTGGCGATTGCTTTAAAGGAACGATAATTTAGTGATAATTTATAAACAATATAAATTACTGTTTATCAGAACGTCATCGTGACGTGATCGGCAGTAATGTATAATCAGTTTTTAAAAATTAAATAGCATTTGTAGCTTGAACTTTTTTAATGCTGAAAAATCGGTAGGTGGTCATGTTAAGAAGTCCATAACTTCATCGTTTTTAACAGAATCATGTTTTACTTGGCCATTAGATGTAGAAGGTTTCACTAAATAAAGCTGTAAAATTTTATATTAAAATCCCCAACAGTTGCTGAGAAAACGGCGAAAAACATTAGGGGTCCACTTTTTTTGCTGCACCCTGTAGTTTCTGAGACCATGGTCTTAGTGCCCGGGTGCCTCAAGGACAGAAAAGAAATTCTTGTTCTTAGTCTTGCCCATGATGAAATGGTCTTGAGAATTTTTCAGACTTTCTGTTACTTATAGGTCCATGGTGTACAGAGTTATCACAAATGCACAATTTCAAACAAATTCTTTAGACTTATTTACTCAATCTGTGAACGTCATTCTGAGCATTATCAACTCACTGCTATACGACTGTGTAAAGTGCCCTTATCTATGTCGCCTACAATGCTATAAAGTTGTTCTTTTTAACAGTAGATTATGGAGGGTATTTTACGTCTTTTGTAGGTAATTCAGATGTGAATTGAAGGGTAACGAATAGAACCAGAATCTCAAGATCAGGCTAACCAATACCATGGGCAAGACCATGCAACTCGAAACCAACATTGTGACCAAGTGTGCATTGCTACCAAATGCGAACAAATAACAGTAAAAATAGTTACATGATAAGAATAACACATAATGCATTTTGGGTGGTGTCTGGGTGGTCTTACAACCCTGTATGTTTACAGCATGGGTGGCATGAAATGCGAGAAGGCTCGTCACTGGAACATCCCGGTCGTTTCAGTCAAGTGGCTGACTGACATCATTCTTGGTGATTTGTCCACGCTGAAACTGCCCATCAATCCATGCTATACGACTGTCACTGGGGATGAGAGCTTCGCTGTTGATCTAAACAAAGTTTGTCATTTGCTTGGTACGTACATACATCTAGTAGTCTAGACCTCACAATTTCGTAGCAATTGTTTTCTATGATCCAGCATTGGTGACACTTACCGTCATGTGAACTTTGCCATCAGAAGAAACAAACTTAGAGAGGGCTACATTGCGTTGGTACGTAAGTAAATTTGTATGATGCATAATGTCAACGTCAAAGCTGTTGAATCTGAGCACAAATTTGGATGTGGGGTGGAGAACTAAGTTAGCCTAAAAGCCAGATTGTAGAACAAGAGCCTAGCTGTCACTAAGGAAAGCCAACCATACTTTGCCTGTTGCCATATGTTTGTTGCTACGTTTAATCTTTCATTTACTTATTTAATACAGATCATGTTACTTCTGCTATCAATAAATAAGTACGAAACATTCCACGACGTCGAACATGGATGCATTGCAAATTGTGGCCAAACTGCTGCAGCCAGCAACTTACTGACAGCCTATAACTTATAATGCTCTATCCAATGGTACCATTAACGAACTTGTACGATGTACCATCATCCATCTAGTCACAGTACATAAAATCGCAGATGACAGACAGACAGATGTACGACACGTCATCCCATAAGCATGGCTGTTTATATGGTTCGCTAAACATGTTTTGAGTTACCAAGAAAAACAGCATATAGAAGGGGAATTGCATATGTGCAGAGGAAGGATTTTAAGCATTGCAAATTGACATTTTTTGACATGCTGTGCAGTGTTTATACTGCTGTGCAGTGCAGTGCAGTGCTGTGCAGTGTTTATACTGTGCTTTGTATAGCTGCTTTAAAAGCCAGCAGTACCCGATACTTATTCTTCGATTTGGGAAGAAGTAGCATATGATAATTACATTTAGTGACAATTTACTGTTGTTTCATAGATCGTTGTAACTATACAGTGCGTACATAATTACATATTGCTTGTACAACTGTGTATGTTTTATTTTGCAGAGGGGTGGAAAACACCTGTGAAAATATCAAAAGAAATGTGGAAGGTAATGCTAAATATATGTCTCATATTCTGTTAGCTGATTTTGAATGAGATTGTATAAACCTCTCGTCATGGCTGTTGTCTGGAATTTTGTCTCATCAGTCAGTGTTGATCTGCGGAACCTTCAGTGATGAAAAGCATGCAGGATATTTTAGTTATCTAATAAATGGAAATCTGTCGTGAGACAGGAATTGACACAGCAACCAAAATTTTTCCCGATTAATGCTGCTCAGATTTGTTACTTGAGTGCAAGATGTGGCTGGGCCAGGTTGAGTACCAGGTTGGGCTGAATAATTTAGGACCATGATCTTCAGGTTCGGGCCAGGGTTAAAGTTTTAAGGTGCAAGCATACAGAACTCAAACACTACAAAGGTGAAAAAGGTAAAGATCATCAATTTGTTTAGCTCATTGTCACGTATACACGCCTCTAATGCATTTTCGTCACTGACCAGAGCTGCCGACCGTCCAACCACTGCGTGTAGCCTGCAGGCACAGGCTATCGCAGCGGCCATGCCAGGCAGCCCCAGGCAGCTGTACCAAGGTCCCCACCTTCCGTAATCCATATATAATGGGCTACTACTCATTTAACCGACCCCGGAGGGATAGCAGGCTGAGTTGGCCTTGTTGGTTGACTGATAGCGGACGCTTTACCCACAAAGTGGTCACACGGCCATCCATCAGTCTAGCATGTCCAGACTATTTATCTAGTCTATGCATGTGTTATGTTGTTGGGATGTGTTGTTCGCTGTTTTTTATATAATCATCCACAGAAGTAAGTAATCAGGCTACTGTTGGTGTTTTTTCAGTTTGTTGAATATGATGTTTGTTATTCTGTGGAAATAAATAAATAATTAGGTTACCAATCGTGCGTTTTGATGCGACAACTATGCCAGTAAGTTGTTCGTGTACTAACTAGTGTGTGTTGTTTCATTCTAAGAAGTTTCAGTCTTCACCGCTGCATCATAAGTCCAGACAGCAGTCAACGGTCGGCGTTGAAGAACACGTCCACAGCCATGTGACTGATGCCATGTCAGTGCAGAACGTTGCAAGGTATGCAGACACGTAGGGATGTGGTCTTGGGGCTCAAATCATCTGTGTAATGTACAGGGTGGTCCAAAAAAAACGGCACAAAGTTTATGACTCCGTAATTTTGCAACCGTACGTCATAGAGTCATGTGGTTTTCAGCAAAATGTTCCAAAAGAAATTCTTTACACGACTAAAGTCAGTGTTTGAATACAGGAGTTAAACATTCTTTGTCATTGCCGCTAGCAATTGAACTATGCAAAAACAGTATTACCCTCGACACAGCAGTCCATAAAAATGTGTCATTTTTATTTTTTCAATAGCTTTGTCAAACATTGGTCAATTTCAATAATTTTTGGCACGTGACATTAAGAAGAAACTTGATGCAAATGTCTATAGTTTTGGCCACCTCACCCAACTACATTGAGTTCTTGGGCCTCTGCGTTTACACTTTAATCAGTACATGTATGTGCGTACTTTGCGTGTTAAATCAGGTTGTCGAGCCAAAGCAATGAGATGCCGGTTGTGCTTTTTACTGGTTTCGACAAAGTCAGTACTGCCTTACTGTCCAAGGTATAATGTTGTCATACTTGTTTACTGTTTGCTGCTCACTGAGTAATGGAATGACAGCTAAATACTGATTAAGCTGAAAAACGAATGATTTTGAAGAAGATAACATAGTTGCAAAAGCTTTACAGATAAACTAATAACGTTTGTAAATGTGACAAAGATACTGGTATGTTATCTTCGTTTTAGTTGATCTGATGTATGGACATTTGACATAAGTAAAATTACTAAGTTGTAGCAGTAGGCTATTATGGTGCTGTTTTGAACACGAAACATTTTGTTACTTCATCAGCAGCAGTGCCGTAGCATTTTGATTTTTGTAATATATATTTTTGATTTGACAGTGACAACAATGACAGTAAGTTTATTTGCTCACTTGTGGCTATTAAGATAGCCGAATAGCTAAATAACGGTGCAGTGCAAACAGTGAAAAAAAATTTTAAAAACAGTCCATAAATGCAAAATAACAGTCCGTGAGTACATAAGTGCAAATGGCAACAATAATAGTCCATACTAAAAAAAACAAAACAAAGATACAACTAGAACTGTAGGTGGGATTATATAGGTGATTGGTATTTATTGAGGGCAAAATTTACAAATGATTGAAACTTTTTTGTTCGTGAGGTTCGGCGAGAGAGGTGTAGTAGAACGTAGCCTCGAAGTTACAGAAGTGTCGCGAGGGGTGGGAGGAGGTGATGGAGACGTGAAGCCGGATTGCACATTTTTTGGAAGAAAGATCTGGAATATTGATCTCACCTGTCTTTTAGTGAGTTTATGTTAGCGACAAATAACAAATTAGGATATGACATGCCACGGGTAAAGGTGAAAATGATAACGTACTGTTCTCTTTTGTATTGATTCCAGCTGCTCAGTTTGCACGCGAGTGATAGAGTAGTGCCAAACTGGGGAGGCATGTACTCTAGAGTTGGGTGGATTGCTCCCGTGTAAAAATGTAGTAATTGGTGTGGTGGTACACCTGCTCTCTTCAATTGCTTAAGAAATAGCTTTATTTTCACAATGACCTTTCGGTGTTGTTTAATGATAAAAACGTTGAATAAATATTTCTAAAATGTTGGTAAACGCGTTTTTTTCCATTTTTAAAAAAAATTGAAAAATGTTGGTAAACATTTAGTACAGCTATGGAAGACATTCAGCACTGAAGCAGTTTCTGAGCTCTGCGTACGTGGTGACAATAAAATCATTGTTCTGTGGTGTACAACAGGAGGTGGTCCGGCTTGGAGGGCGTGTGGTGCTATCTGCTGTCCCGGGCACTACCCATCTTGTCGCGAAGTCACTTCTGAGAACCGTCAAGTTCCTGACTGCGCTCGCCATCGTGCAACATGTGCTAACAAGCGACTGGATCAAACAAAGCAGCATTGCCAATCAGTTTCTCGGTAATAGATTGTTACTGTTATTGTTAAACTGGTTTGTCGTATGATAATTGTGCAGTCATGTGTGTCCCATTAATTGTCCGTTAGCCCACAATACTGCCCTTTTAGTTTTCCATAACTGAGTCAACTTAATAAAGCTGGTCCGGCATCTGGGTGTATGTATGTCCATCCACAGAACGTTTTTCTGCGTTATCTGATTTAAATGAAATTTGGTATGAAAGTAGATGCCAGTTAGTGCTACACAACATTATTTTATGTGTTTTGATCCAAGGTCAAGGTCATAGTTAGAAGTTCTTTCATTTTCAGAGTCTCTTTCTTCAACCATTTACAGTGGGAGCTGGCAAATGACTAGTGATTCTCAAACTAGGGGACATAATGTTAATTTTTTTAGGGCCCAGACTTTTGCTATTTAGTGTAGGTTTTGAGTTACGAGCAGCAAAGAACTTAGTCCAGATTTCTGTTGTGAAGTTGATTGCTAACCACATCGAGTTAAATGTGCATTTTAAAAAGTTTATTGGTAAAATTTTTCTGGTAGAATTTTTCGGTTTGATTATTTATAAGAAAATACCACAGACAGTTTGTTTAGTGTTGTCTAAGCATGAATGTAGAAACCACCGAAATCAAGAAGGAACTGTTCTTAGAGATTGGTATGAATCTTGCATTGTGGCAGTAGGTGGATGTTCTGAATGCCGAAAGTGATGATAGATATTATAATAACAACAGCTTTGATGTGGACTGTTGAAAATGTTTGTTAAAACCCATTTTTTTCTCAACCAGATGATATCATCAGTATTGCCATTTGTTTGCTGTGGCTTGTTATCCAACAGTGTTATTCCGCTGTGTACTAATATTGGTTTTTTTAACTATTTCGTTTGCTAGACGAAAATCAGTTCGAGTTGGTTGATGAAAGGATGGAGGAAGTGCATGGTTTTCGACTGAAGGAGTCTTTGTGCCGAGCCCACAAGAAACATCTGTTCAAAGTGAGTGTCAGAATTTCATAGTGTCTACAGTCTTCTCTGCATAACTGAACTAGTCAAATATATTGCAGAATTCATCCTCAGTTTTGCTACATTTCTTTCATTTGTTGAGAAGCCTTTGTGGATGGGTTTGCACAGAATATGGCTTTGGGCTTTATCTTCCAGACGTATGTTCCCTTTGACCCTCTCCCCCCTGTCCTCCAATAGACGGCATTATGAGATTGATGACTGTCTGGAGGATAAAAGGGAAGATTAATAGAACTGCCGTAACTGTTAAATATGCAAAATCATAACAGCAAGCTCTTACATTGTTAGGTTTAAGTTGTTTTTGTGTTTTATGTTTCATATTAGGGTTTTCTGTAAAGGTTAAACTTACTGTTCCATTATTATGTGTTTGTGTGCATTCCGCCTGGAAAGGCCATCCTTGAAATGACCTATACTGTCGGGTGGGATGTTGAACCCTACGCACTCACTCACTTTTCCAGATGTAATCGACTGTTAGAAATTTTTCACTGGTCAAGTTAGGGATTTCAATCCACTGGGTTTCAATTTTGCTTCCCCTCTTTCTAAATGCATAAATGTAGTACTTGGAGTGACAGTGAAATAAAGAAACATTTGTGAATAACGTGATGTTATTTTTTGCAGGATTTGGTATTTTATTTCACGCCTGGCATCCAGCTGAGCAAGTCACTTCTAGTCACTCTAGTCATTGTAAATGGCGGTCGTGTCATCGAAAGCTTACACCAGCTGAATTCTGAGGTAAATGATTTGCAATCATTTTTTTTTAAATTTGCACATTGACAGTACTTTTATATTTTGTTAGAGCTTTTCTTGTTTTTCACCTTCTGTAAATTGGATGCAGACTTGTTTAGCCACTCAGCTTGTCACTTGGTTTTTATGTTGCAGTATAAATTGCTATTGCATTACATTAAATTATGGATTTTTAACGTGGCCTAGGTAAAATCTGCAAGGACCACGACTATTCTGTGCTGGCAGTGCTGAGAACTATAGGCAACCAACAACATAGCTTATTCTGAAAAATCATTTGTTCCGCATCTTGTATCAAACCATGTATCGAATCCCTTATTGGCTGTACATTGCCTGTGCTGTGATGCTTATGTTGCCTTGGAAACTTTAATCATTTCTTTTACTTACTTGCATACTAGTAGCCACGAGCAGTTGTGGGTTACAGCGTTTCCAAAAAATAATCTGTTAAAATGTGGCTTTTTTAAACAGTTGGTAGAAAAACATTAATTTAGTTTGAGTGTTACTTCAGTTAGGGCATGTTGTAGATTTTTTAGTTATTAACTTTTGTGGCTTTTGTGTTATATTTTAGAACAAGTCATCTGTAATTGTCATCAGCTGTGAAGAAGATCTGTATCTTTGCGGTGCTATTGCAAAAGACGTCGGTAAGTGACTTATAGTGAGCCCAAGCTGTATTCGGTAGTATGTTATATAATGCATAGGAATAGTTTGTGGGCCAAGGTTCTTGTCATTTTATGTTTAACAAAGTGAAAACTACAAATATTATCCTGTAGATGTGTTCTTTAAAATGCTATCGATAATTTAGTGTAAATATTGGCTAATGTTACTATACAAACACAAATGTGATGAAGATACGGATAGGAATTTGATGTTGTTTTTTGACTTGCCGTGTCTATACACTGTAGGGTAGTGCATAAAATAGCAGAACATAACATGGTTAATGTAGATTGAGTAATCGGAGAGTTGTGGAAATGATTAATTTCGATCACTGCATTGAAGTGTGGTCATGTTGAACGCTGTGTTCAAGTGTTCAGTGATCAGGGCAATTGTTTCCATAACTGTCTAATTGCTCCATTTATGCAATACATGCTTTTTTCCACTTTCTTACAGGGCTGTGGTCCTTGAGGACAAAAAAATCGTGGCCTATGCTTTAGCTTCGAAAAGGTCTGGCCTTCTCCTCGACGCCTTAGCTTCTAGTCATTTGTAATAAATGTGCTCTGTGCGATGAGTTTTTGTTATTTTTATAATATATTCACTGAAACTTTGACACGATGTTTGTTTGAGTAGTTTTCTGGTTCGCTATGGTTTGAGCTGAGATTAAGCTTCCTTTTGATGCGCAGTATAAAATTAAAATCATCATACTTGCTTTGCTAACTAGCTTACTTGGTGGCCTTGGCTAATGCACCGGTTAGCTGGCCCCCGCATATTGGTCTTTTCCTTGAGGACCACTGGCTTTGGCTGTTGCTTTGAAAATGCTGGCCTCGAACCTATATTTTTTCTTAAGTGCCACCCAGTAGAAACAGCTGATAGGTAGAGTCAGTCATATTAGTGTAATAATGTTGTACGGTGCTGTTGCAGGTATTTACAATGTTGACTTCGTGTTCACTGGAGTCTTCCGACAGGAGATTGACTACCGCACGTATCGGATGAATTAAGTGCCGCATAGCCTAGGCTGACTGTGTAATGAACTATATGTACATTCTTGTAACTGAACGTTCTCAAAGGCAGCATTTCACTTAATGTGTAAGGCTATACTCGTCAGTGGTGAAAGGCAGGGCTGGATTTAAATGCAGTTTGGTGCTGTTCCGTAAAAATATCGGACCCTCACATTAGGCCTGTCTGATTTGAGGTTTGGCTTTCTGAAAGCGGAGGCCTTTTTGCGTACAGGCCAGATAACGTTGTGCAGCACCAAAGGAACTTAATGTAGCAGCAGCACGCCATAGAAAGGCCCCACGTGCTAGAAAATGTTGTGCTGTCCGCTGTCGTGCATTTCTTGGCCTGTGGGGTCCTCTTTTTGTAGGGGCCGTTTTTGGTTGAACATGCTTAGCATTAAGTCCGACGCCTGTGCTTGAAGGGGTACAGCGCTTCAAAGTTGTGAGGCATCTAGGCCACTTTCGCCACTGCTACTCATTTTGTATTTTTTCACTGTATTATTGCATTGTTGTTGCATTGAATTGTGCATTGATGCTAGCTGATGCTTTGATCCAAAGGTCGTAGCTTTTAACCTTTAGTTTTTGCTGTTTCGTACAATATCATGATGATGCAAATTTTCAAAGTTCATTTGTGCATATATGAACCAGTGTGATTAAATGTTTTCTTATAAGCCCATTGGTTATTTGTTTACCTAAAAACTAGAGGCCACATCTGCAATTCCTCTCTGTCACAGTGAATGAAATAACATGTGCGTTAACTGTATAAATAAATAAATACTGTAAGTTGGTTGGTGAAAAAACATTTCATCGCCGCAAGTTCCAGAACCATTGTGCGCAGACGTTAAATGGACTGAGATGACGTAAAGTGATTTTATCTTATAACTATCCGGTGCAATGCATTTCAATTGGACTGACATAGCAGCTATATTATCTGTTAACATGTAAATATTAAGGACCCTGTAAATGTGGCTAGGGGGAATCGAATTTTGTGCATTTTTGATTTTTGGTGGCAACAGTTTTAATTCATTTCCTGAAAATCGACTGAACGAATTCATTTCAGTTTAAACAGCCAATTTAAATTGAGACTAAAGTGGGAGACATTCATCGTCTGCAGGTTTTAATAATTTTGCACAGGTGAAGAAGTAAAATTGTGGGTGTCACCACTCACCAGCTCAATGAGGGTGATCTAGCAGATCTGGATGTATGCAGTTTTGCACAGTTGAGTTTGGAATTGGGAATTTTGACAGTAATAGAAAAGTGTTGTCTTAGAAGAGGGGTATTACTCTGTCTTGAGGGCAGGGGGTTGCATTCATCCGTGTCTCGAAATTACAGCACAGCCATTGCGTAGAATTAATATCACATTTTCTTATTCAAATGCATTTTAGGTCTAATACTCATGGTCTTGATTAGTTTCTAACGTTCAGTTGTGTTGTTGTTAACTTGTTTCACGCAACATGCTCCGATTGCGAATACGGAATTTTACGAACATTCTGTCTCGTCAAGCTCATTGGGCTTGGGACTCTTAACTGTCATGACTCGAAGCCGTTGGACTCGGCTCGTACTAAGTGGACTCGACCAGGCCTACATCGCTGCTAGTTTCGGGGGTTTCCTCCTCTTCCTCGGGTGGTTGTTTTTTGTAGTAGAGGCCGAGAAACCTGTTCCAACCGAAGTGGACGTTTTTGCGCAGGAACACAAGATGCTTGTGAATGCCTACGCAGTCGAGCATCATAATTGCAGCAATCAGCACGCAGCAGATGGCAAGGCCGACGTATCCTATACCAGCCGCTCCGGGCGCTTCCAACGCCGGCAACTCCATGTTTCTTGTGTCATATCGACCTATACGCAAACGTACACATTCACATAATACAATACAGGCGACATCTTGCAATGAACAGTTGTCTACAATAATATAATTTTATTAGCCACAGTATACGCATAATTTAGGTCCTGTTGGGAGCAGCCTAATTGAAACTTAACTAACTTGACTAGCAGCGTCGTGGGTTAAAAATTTGGCGGTGGAGGAAGTTGCAGTGTTTCGACAGACACTGTATAGGTGTCCGACAGAGGAGATAATGGGTGCTCAAATTTTTTGGCTGTAAATTTTCCCACAATGGGGGTTATTATCAGCCCCAAATTTTGCTGTGTTGGACGAAAATTTTTCGACAACTCGAAATTTTGGGGGAGGCGGGTAGGTAGCAAGATACCTAGTAGATACCTCTGCTTCCTTCCCTGGTCACGACGCCACTGTTAACTATTGCACAGAGGTTGCAAACATGTAAAACTGACACACTGAGGGACACACAGAAACCCTCCACTGAACTGCCATTTAGAACCCAACATAAGGAAAATTAAAGATCAAATTTCCTCAACATCGCGCAATGGTTCAAGAACGTGAATCTACAGTGTGGTAAAAAGCAAAAGCAATCCATGAGTACCAAGTAGAAAGCGATAACCTACCGCTGCAGTCGATGACGCAGGTTTTGTATTCGCTGTTGTTCTTGCCACAATCTTGTCCATTATAGGCGGGACGCGGGTTGTTGCAGTAGCGCTTGCGAACTCTCCAGCCAGTGTCGCAGGTGGCGTTGCAGTCCTGCCAGCTCTGCCAGGCCGACCAGCCGCCGTGCACTACAACCACGCCTCAAAACACTCGTGCACTGGACTCTAATTCATACCGGATTGACTTTGCCTACTTACGTGCATGCGATGACTTTAAACATATTTGGAAAGTGGGAAAACATTTTACGTTGTATATGCAAAACTGAATTGCGTCTTGTCGCTTGTACAAAGCCGTCTCCCTATATGCGATGTTTTCTGTTTTGTAACAAAACGTATAGGCGCGTATATGTACAGAGCGACGTAACTGAACTGAACTGGCACGGTTTAGTTTTTGACGAACTGACCGCCCATTGGTCATTGGTTGACGCGTATGTGCGCGTAGTCACGTAGTCGCCGACGCCGTTGGACGGTGCTTAATGTGAAGCATTACTGCTTGTTTATTGGTCAGTTCGTCAGAAACTGAACCATGTCAGTTCTGTTCTGTTCAGTTTAGTTCAATTACGTCGCTCTCTATATGCAGAGATAATAAGACCTCGTATGAATAAACAAATTTCTGAATCACTGATGACACTTAACATCTTCATACGCATTTTCTTTGAACGCATGCAGTGGTGGCTCCAGGTAACTCTTGGCTATCTCACTCAGACTTTGAATTCGTCAGCTCATCCGTGTTAGAACAAGATTAGGCCTTTACAGCAAACGATAATTAACCGACAGTTAAAAAAGGTAAAAAGTAAAAGGTAAAGGTGGTGTATACTGTATAGCTCTTAACAGGAAGCCCATCACTGAGCTACGCAGCGTCACCTGCCATACCTGGACATTGTGTGAAGCAGGATCTGACAGATGTGCTATTTCCTGGACACGGAGCTCCGTTGTGCTCAGACGCAGGATTCGTACACGTTCGAATTCGTATTTGAACACCATTGCCGCAGGTCAGAGAACAGTCAGCCCAATTACTCCAGGAAGACCACGCACCGTCGACTACAATACACAGTGTTACTGTTTAGACGATATGATGAACATTTTGTTCTGTGGCAAGGATGGTCGATAATACCAAAAGTTTCAGCCAAACAAGGAAATTGACACCATTACGTCGCTGCTGTACAAACGTGACGTGATTTGCCATGCTGTTGCGCTATAAAAACCGCGAATTGAGTTGCAAATAATTGCTGTAACAAAATTAAATCATGGGCTAAGTGTGTGGGCTAATGAAAAGGTAAATCTGCGTACTGCAGTAGTTACTCCGGTATTTAAGAAGGGATCCCCTAGTGATCCAGCTAATTACCGCCCAATTTCTCTTACGTGTATTGCGTGCAAGCTACTTGAATGTGGAATTAAGGATGC
>Ga0056128_1000146_pt1 | contig 48291 bp, 20 predicted proteins | sample WorMetLIZISLAND2_FD_71113 | JGI IMG/M metagenome (GOLD analysis project Ga0056128, IMG submission 71113) | Marine gutless worms symbiont microbial communities from Max Planck institute for Marine Microbiology, Germany - Olavius geniculatus... ... | reverse complement strand
TGTTGTTGTCGCCCTCTGTCGTAGGTTTACAGCAGTTGGTAAATGTTTGTGAATTTGCGATCAATTCTTTGGGCTTAAACCTGAATTATCGTAAGTCAGTATGCATGCGTGTAGGTCCTCTTCATTCGGTAGGCCCGCATTGTGCTAACATCCAGTCAATTACTGGTTGCGTGTTACACTGGGTCGATGAAATACGCTATTTAGGCATATACATAGTAAGTAGTAGTAAACTGAAATGTAATTTTGCTTACTCTAAAAAGCCTTTTACCGGTCGTTTAATGCTATATTTGGCCGGATAGGTCACTTAGCAAGTGAAGAAGTTGTACTTCACTTAATTAAGGTAAAATGTTTGCCTGTTCTGTTATACGGCATAGAAGTGTGTCCGGTTAATTTATCTGATATGCGTTTGCTAGAGTTTACTGTAAGGCGCGTTTTGATAAAATTGTTTCATACATATAACTGTGCTATAATTGACAGCTGTATGTCGCTGTTTGGTCTCTCTGTTAGTGAACTTGCTGGTCAGCGTGTGCATAGATTTTTGTTTAAATTTAAAATGCTGGACAATATATTATGTAAGGTGTGCCAGCTATAGGGCCTAGTGTAATGTTTATTAGGCCTATTTGAGACTGTGGTAACTCTCTATGTGTATCTGTCATGCGTATGCATTAGTGTTTTTTTCTTTCTTTTTTGTTTGTTCTTTTTTTGTTTGTGATGCTATCGAATTTTTCGATGAATAAAGTTGATTATAGACATTCTCAATTCATTCACAACATCAGCGTTCAACATTTAGTCATCGAATTAGCTTTCTACCTTTTAAAGAAGCCAGAGGACAATAATTATTAGGCCTATTCTTACAAGCCGGATAACATTTCTGCTACCCTAATAATGCAATAAAAGGAACAGTAGACGGGGGCATTAAGCGTACACTTCACGCGTTAATGACAGTCAATCGTAAATGATTTGCTATTCGTCGTTAAGTGCATTTCGTGGCACCTAACTGATGCTATAGTTCTAAGATACTGCATGAACAGACGATAATTCGGTTACACACGGTGCACATGATCGTCTACAATTTCCTGTTAGTGGTCTTTTGTCTATTATCTGCCGTTTCTCATACATTACCATAGAGTGCATTAATGCAATATAAGATAACAAAATACTCACGTGTTATACAGGCCGAAAGACTCTAAGTTCAGAATTGTTAACGGGTTTCCAGAAATTCGAAAGCGGTCACCCCGATCGATGTAGCTCAATGACAGAAGGGTAGGAAAAGTTGACGATTTTCAACTAATTGTCGTATCTCAGAACGGTGAGGACAAGGCCAAGACTAGGCCTAGGCTACTATTGATCACTAACAGGAAGTAGTATTGGCGCTTTCGACTGCTACCAAATCAACGAACTTGGATGATCTTGAACGGCCACACAACACTTTTCAGCACAAATTATGCGTATTTTTAAGTTCGCCACGGAAATGGGAAAAAAGATAGAGTTAAGGGGATATCAAACTAACGACAAAATCGGCCGATTTCATCTGCCGACAAAATCGCCCGACAAAAATCTGTCGTGTGTCATGCAAAAATCGCCCGATTTTGTCGGTCAAGATAGAGCATGTTCTATCTTTGACGATTTTATCGGCCGACTTTTTGTATATCGGACAACAAATTTTGTTTATGTTGCCATGATGATTGTTTACAACGAAAGATGAATATTTATTTTAATTATTTCTCGTGTTTGTTATTTATTTTCGTTTATAATAAGCATAAAAAAGTAATGCAAGTATTATTTTGCGATCTGCATTCGGCTGTTGTGCTAGCTGATATCGTACGAAGTACAGCAGACGAAAATATCGGCCGTGTGTCATGGTTCACCGATTTTGTCGGCCGATTTTGTCGGGCAACTAAACCACGCCCACAAAAGTCGGCCGACTTTGTCGTTCGTATGACATCCCCTTTATACTATCAGCGAGAAAAAAATGTATAGCAGCAGTAAGTCAGTCAGCCCGACCTTGTGTCGAGGTGTGTCGCGTTTCTCGACGAAGACAGCGATGCCGGACTTGACGCGATTGCGCACTCCGCGCACTGTGCCGCGGCCGCTGAAAATCTGAGACTCCTCATACGGCTCGTCACGGAACAGTGCGAAAAACGGATGTTCCACCAACTGCAGCCGCTGCTAATATAACCAGCATAAACAGTACATTTACGATCGTCTTGTATTGGAATTTTATTGTCTGTCCTCAGACTGCTTTTCATTTCTAAGATTGTGTTCTTTTCTTCTGTCTTAAATAAATAGGCCTATAATGTGTAAGTTCACAGCCCAGTTGGTATAAATAAATGAGATTGCCAACCTCTAAAAATCTATTAAATGGCAAGATCGTAGGTCAAAAATTAAAAATCAAGGTCAAAATCACGTTAATTTTTGTGTTACCCGAAAGCAGTACTTAGCCTTGAGAAATGCTTGACAGTCTAGTTTTTGTTTTTTTACGGACGGCGAGTGTTCTCTGGTCTGTCCCTGACTATTGATAAGCCGCGCTAGCCTGCCATGCGTCATGTGCAAATTTTCAAGTATCCAGGGATTGTGAAATATGTTGGTGATAAACAATGGCTTCTATCCCCCAAATGTGGAATCAAAATCAAGCGCAACTTCCCCTCCCCTTTAATTTTGGGCTGAAATTCCCCCAATTTTTGACTCAAATTTTCCCCTCCATTCTGGATTTTTCCTCTAGGGAAAAAGTTTTGTTAAGAGTGTAGATTGCCCAATGAAAAACAGAGGAAAGTAAAAATAGGAAAGATTTTTTTGTTGAAGGTGCAGAATGAAAAATAGGGAGGAAGTAAAAATAGGGAGAGTTTGGTTAAAAAGTGCAGTTTGCTTAATGAAAAATAGGGAAAAAAGTAAAAATTGGGGGATGTTTTAATTTACAACCTTATTAAAACCTCCCTCCCTATTTTTCACTGGGCGCAAGCTGCGCTTGCCATGTATAGAAAATTTTAAGGATAGAAGCCACTGGCGTTGAATAAACGTATACACACTTGTTGTTCGAAGTCGCCGGTGGTCTCTACTCGTCGCGGTGACGTAGGACTGACGTAGCTGCCAGGAGTGCGTGGCCGGTAAGACGCGACAGACGAGGACGAGGACGAAGGGGACCTCACGTGACCGTTGTGTCGGCGTGTGTCCGTCCACGCTGTCCGAGGACTGTTAGAAGACGCAGAGCTGGCGACGCTTTCTGTCTCGTCTGGATCCGCCCCGGCAACCTCGTCCGCTGCCGATCCGTTGCTAATTCGCTATACCACAATTCACTCCCAGAATGCATGTAAACGGGAGTTCCGCTTCCGGTTTCTGCTACGGTTTAAACCAGGTTTAAAGGCCATAGCTTTCCACCAAAAATCCATCACAAAGCTATTTAAAACTGACGACTTATCTGCCATATGGGATCAGACATAGATGTAAAAAAACGTTCCAGGAAAATTTTTTTTAAAATGTTAGAAAACGTAAAAAAACGTCGAGTGAATAAAAAAAACGTTTAAAAACCTTGAATGAAAAACGTTGGCCATAATTTGTTCAACCTCTTGCCTAACGCCTAATGCTGCAGGTGCAGCAGCTAGAAAGAACTTTATTTAATTTCAATTCAGCCGCGTGGTCATAAGACCATAACATCAAACTAACCAAATATACTAGTTAAAAAACTTTTCGTTTAGTATATTTAAACTAACTAAATAAAATACATCACTATGACCTGTTATTTCTTTTCTGTGTTTTAAAAGTGCTTCTGAAAACTTTTGATGAAATTTTTAATGCACGTTTTTAAAAAATAAAAAAACGTTGAGCAAAATAAAACAACGTTAAAAAAGTAAAAACGTAGCAAGAATAAAAAAAACTTTAAAAAAGTTTTTTTTTACATCTATGGGATCATACAGTGTTACCTGCCACGTCCCGACATAGATAAACGCGCCTGCCTTAACCCAGGCTAGACAGGCCGGTACTAGATTTACTTACCTCGGATGGATGAAAGGCTGAGTTGATCTTGGTGTTAGTTATATACCGAGATAGGTTACCTGTCCTCAGACAGTCACCCATCCATTTGATAACGTCCCGACCGGGAGTAGAACGAACGACTTCGTTTTGCCGTTACACAACCGAGCACCAAAGGAAATCGTTTATTAGTTCGAAGGGTCAGTAGTTCGAACAGCGCGAGGTTCAGGGATAGAGTTACGGTTGGCGTTAGTGGTATGATTAATAATGGGGAACAATTACACTTATTGAGACCAGCTTCATATTTCACCAGTAAACTCTACTCGTCGAGTGCTACAAAAGATATCATTACACAACCGTTTAATTCTTTCCCCAAGTGCCAGAAAAACACTTTGAACTACGGATCTCAGTGTTGTTATCAAAGTTAGGCCTATATAGCGACCACCAGAAAAACATTCTCGCGTCAACATTACGTTATCACCGAAAAACATAGAATAGCTAAGCATCAAAGTCGTAAACTTAAACGTAAACTAACTAAGTAAGTAAGTAAGGCATTCCAGAAAGAAAATGCTTGATGCAAAAATAAATTGAAAATGTACTAAAATTCAAAAATGAAAAAAAACAAAAGAAAATAAAATAAAATTTAATATAAAATGGGCTCAAAATTCGAAATAAAATAAAATTCATAATAAGTTAAAATTAAAAATAAAATAACAGAAAATAAAATAAATTTAACATAAATTAAAATTAAAAATAAAATAACATGACAATAAAAATAACAATAAAAATGTAAATAAAATTTTAAAAAAATAAACTAAAATTAAATGGGTTTAAATTTAAAATAAAAGAGTTAACATTTAAAACAAAATATAAACGGGGTCGAAATTCAAAGTAAAATAAAATCTAAAAAATTTAATTGAATTAAAGTGAAATGGAACCAAATTCAAAATAAAATAAAATAAAAAAAAGAAAAATTACAAAAAAATGTAACAAATAAAATTACAATTATTTCAAAATAAAATACCGTTCTGAATAAAATGGGGTCCAAATTCAAAAAAAAATCAAAAATCAAAAAACATGTAAAATATGGGAAACATAGCTTGGCTAAGCCGTAATGTTTGCCATTTTTTGGTCTCGTCTACACTTTGTTCTGTCTCTATAAACATGTTCGAAAATGCACAATCGATCACAGGTAGGTGATTAACTGTCGCGTGATTAGACCCCTGCTATATGCTGGTGCTACCGCGCTCGCCATGGGGCCGGTGCCTTTCCGCCAGATATTTTAAAGTTTATTTTATTTTGATTATCGATAACAAAATATCTCCGTTACCAACAGCGACACGCATCGACAGCAACAACAACAACTATGACAAACTCTTTTTACTAAGTATTTCTGGTACCTTTTGAGCAACAACTCACTTGGAAGTCTAAAGTCAAAGTAACTTAAACATGCATTAATTATTACCATGTTCGAAGTGCAGAATAGTTTCATTAAAAAAACGTATGACTGCAAAGTCAAATGAACGCTGGTCACCTTTGGTAGGGAGCAAACTTCGAGTCCGTACAGTAACGTATGTCGCTGTTTGTGGGCTTATTATGTTCTGTGTGAAACTACGAACTATTCAGCTATATGTGAACTGTATAAACTGTAATTAGTTATGTTTTCTTTTATTTTGTATTTGTTTGCTACCTCTCATGGTGAATAAAGATGAATAGTAGGTTTCACTGGTGCACAGACTTTGAAAAGTTTTTGAGTCTAATATGCCGAGTAGTTGCAAAACGTAACGAACGACCCTCGCATTATATAATTTGCGTATAGTATTCTGTTACAGAAAGGTGTACATGTTTGTTCTGCGTGGAGCAGCGTACAGCGGCGTCGTTTGTCAACAAGAGTAGGCGGACAGGAAGTGTCATTTTTCTGACAGACACTCTAAATTTCTGACAAAATTGCGACAAAGAGCTGCACATTTCTGAAAAAAATTATGCGTGCTCAAAATTTCAATTTTGCTTTTAAATTTTTCTTAACATGTGGATTTTTAACCGTAACTTTAACATTTTGGACGAAATTTTTTAAACATTAATATTTTCCGACAGCTCACAATTTAGTGTGGATAGCGGCACGACGGCACTGGTTGTGATAAACCAAATTACCTCAAAGCCGTTGGACGTAGGCAGCGGAGGGCTGACAGAGACCAGAGCGATGGGAGGGGAATGCCGTGCAGACAACGCCTGATGGTCGTCAGGTTGGATTGAGATGATTGTGCGGAACTTCGGCACAGTCGATGACGCCGTTTCCACGTGGTGGATGGTAGCTGTCTGGAGAACGTTGTTGCCGCTTTTTACCACGTCGAATCCGCCACTTCGTCCAGTTGCGCGCATCTTGGTAACTTGGTTATCGTATGTCTGTGTGTCCGTCCGTCCGTCTGTTTGACGGTTTGTCTCTGTTTATTTCTCTGTACTAGATGGCGCACTACAAGAGTAAGCGAATACGCAGTACGAGCTTAAACGCCTCCGGACAGTGTTGTATCGTTGTTAAGCCACGCTTAGATCATGACACAGATTACATATGACGCACGGCTGCAGCCGATAGTTGCGAATACAGTACAGTGAGCTGGGTGCGGTTCAAGTGCTCAATATGTCATTTCTTGTTGAAATAAATACAGGATACGAGTAGTCTTAGATCTTCACATACGATGACCACAATGATACAAACGACAAAATTCAGTGACTCAGCGCTTCAACAATAACAACACTAGGCCTATCTAAGGCCAATCAGTCAACACAGACGCTGGCCAGGTATCGATATACCTGCAAGTCAAGACCAATACGATACACTCTCGCGTGACCTGTTTGCGTCGGCTTGCGGTAACAACACATTGCGCCAAGCATATGCGCGTTTCTCGCTGTACTAATGAGCCGATCGGTTTCTAGGCTGCCAGCCCACCCACCCACACCACCCACCCATATCGACCTCTTTTCGCAGTGTTATTGCTAACCATAACACACTGTGCATTGACACTATTCTTATCCGTGCGATGCTAGGATCGTACGGGTATGATCATAGGCTATATAATTTTCTGTCGATCAGAAGAATTATTATTCCAGCCAAGTAAACGCAGTGAATGGCGGAGATGATGTTTTATCCGACTATGTGCGCCTGCTTGTCTGTGCGCAACGGATGTCAAATGCCGATAGCTCCAAAACGGTTAAAGCGATACGAACTTTAAATTTGACGTGCATGTTCCCAGACAGTCCGTACATGATCTTTTCCCCTTAATTTTTTTCGAAAAGGCGTGTGGCTAGGGTCATGTAATCTTTATATTTTTAACCGTCAAAAACCGTTTAATAAATATTCTATGTTAAACGCATACCACTTTAGACTTAGGTTAGGCCTACTCAATGGACACTACACTCAAAAGGGCGTTTGCAGAGAGGCGGGGTTACGACATAGTGAGCCTGTTATCTGGCTTACGTAAAACCTGGACTTCATACTTTACGATAAAAAGCATTAATGCAATGAAAACCATATAACTTATTACTATAGCTGTGTTTTAATGGCCTAACGGTTTGAGTTAGTTAGGCAGGCCCATAGATATGTATATCATAAATATGCTTATTTTGTACCAAAGCCTACCACGTCCTGAGTGCGGTAGCTGTCAGCAATTTTTTTCTATTTCTGCTGACGGCACGGCAGACAAAAGCTCTAAAAGTTTTGTTTTGTTCAATTTAAACAATATACCAGTAAATTTGTTAATTGTTTTTCATGGTCCGGCATATACTATCTAATTTGACACCTAACGCGTTAGACCTAGGTAAGCCATCAGAAACGCAGCTGAGCTCTTGTCTTGTCTTTACTTTTAGACTCTTAAGTCGATGCAAGGATAATCTTCGTATACATTCGTCTCTGTTGTGTTTTGCCTCAAACAAAGTCTTGTAACTCCAGTCCAGCATAGTTTACTTTTGTCTGCCTTTAGCACGCTTGCTATGTAGCCTTCTTTGCAGGCCTCTTTTTCCAAGCGGTTGTTTGATCATACTGTGACAGTCTGTGTGTCTAAAAGATGGTATCGTTCCTTGTTGATGGTTATGGTAATGCACTGAACTGCAGTAAACGACATAGAGCTTTTGGAAGAGTGCGCGAAGGTGACAACCGCGACTGTTGTTTTCAGCGGTCATCAATCGAGTCTGACACTGACGAAACGATCAGTCAACGGCCAGTCCTGCCTGCCGCGGCCTGCTGACTAGCAGTGACAGTAACGAAGAGATTAAGAAGACGACGACGAGCGCTGTTGGCTGACACGACAGAACGCAATTATACGGAACTAGACTGCTCTTGCGCCAGTCAATTGGTGCTACGACTGTTGCTGAGAATGCCACCCATGGCTAAGTGGTGGCGTAGCTATAGGCTACATTCAACTCTAGAAAAAAAATTAGGTAGGATTTTTGGGATAAGTTTGTGGTTTTCGTAGTTTTTTGAGGTGTTAAAGATTTTTAAAAAGTTTTTAAGCAGGCGTACTAAAAATATTTTTTTGTGGAACGAGGTATATGTCTAATTTCCGAGTACAACTCTCGTTAGTTAACATTTTTACAATTACTGGTGGTCTCCATCAGCCATGTCGGCCTTAAAATTTCACTAAGCCTATTTGTGTCACGTGACAGTTAAATTGGCAATTTTAGGTTTTTATATACATCGCATCTCATAAAACGTGCCACTTTTATTTGTTTTATATAATCTTGTGAAACAATGTCCGCTATAAACGCAAAAATCTTGCAGATATCTCTTACACAGACCGAGTTATAGTCAATTTTGTTTCAAACAAAATTCGTTGCCATGGCCAGGGGTCGCCAGGGGAGAAATTTTAATGACACCATCGGATAGTCCGGGCTGAAAATAGGAGGTAGGTGCAAACCGCGCGCAATTATTTTTTGCGGCGGCCGAGTTATAGCCAATTTTGTCCCAAAATTCGTTGCCATGGCAACGGGGGTCGGCAGAAAAGAAATTAAAATGACACCATCGCATAGCCCCGGCCCGAAAATAGGGGGTAGGTGCAAACAGCGTGCAATTATCTTTTAAGGGGGCTGAGTTATGGCCCATTTTGTCCCAAATTTTGTTGCCATGGCAACGGTGGTCGATCAAGGGTAAATAGAAATAACACCGTTAAATTGGCCGACCCCGAAAACCAAACCATAAAACCAAAAATTACGACTGTATCTTATACATAGCCGGAGTTATGACGGTTTAAATCATTGTTTAATTTTTCCCATAGGCGCCATTGTAATTTGTCATATTTTTGTGTAAAAATAGGCTAAAATGTTGAATTTAAATTCTGTAACTCCCAAAAGGCACTTCCTGCGCGAAACCGCGTCATATAAGCTATCGTGCTTTAAAATCAATTTAGTCGTTTTTTTGTAGAAAACCGCAAGAAAAAAAAAGGAAGGGAAGGGAAGGAAAGGCACAAAAAGTCACGCAATCGTTATATTTCGCCTATTCGTGGGAAAGCCTCCTGTGAACCAATTTTTACCATATTTTGCATGTCGAAAGATATGCCGGACTTAATCATCTGTGCAAAAAATGAGGTAAAAAATAAAGGGTTTGGGACTTACGGTGGGTCAAATTTTGGGTTCTCTCATTGAAATGGCTGGTCATCCTTACAACAGTGCTGCCTGTGATTGGGTGGTCAAAAAAGTGAAACGAAGTTTTCGCGTGTTTGTCATGTCAATTAATCGTATAAATGTAAAAAAATAAGTTTTCTCAGAATAATGTACCACCCACCGGCATTTTCCGAAACTTGACCTTACATGACCTTGCATCATCTGGCTTAGCTGTAGAGCATGGGCTCTCTATCTCACTGTGAACCGGTGGTTCGGCGCCTGTATGGCGCAGACCGAGCGATGCAGAGGGTTGCGAAGCTAGACTGCTGGTTTCAGCACTCCGGTTATGACGGTTTTTAGACTTTTTTTCCGGCTGCCGGCTGTTTAGACGATTTCTTGTCGCGGATACTGCCAGTGTGGCTTTTCCTCATACTGCAAAACCAGTTGCCGATTGATCAGCTACAGTGACCTTATCGTGACCTTGAGGTAGGTTCCGCTCGGGGTGGCGACGCTTAACTGGAATGAATGTCTATTTCGGTTATCCGTACCCGGTTTTGGGACTTCTGAATTCTTTGGTAGGCTAGTACGGCCGAAATGCAGTTGTCCAGACTCGAGCTTACGTCCGGCTAATCAGAAACTCGATTCTGCACTGATCAATCCGGTAACGTACCACCGAATGACTTCAGTGGTCACCGGCAACTCCCGCTGCATATTCAGTTGCCGGTTGATGGAGCTTTTATCTAAAATTTCTTTGCTTTCTTCGATGATTTCAGACGCAATGTACACACGATTTCGCCAGACTAACTTCCGCTCAGTAAACCACTGGCTTTAGTTTATCGTCTGGCTCACACGGCAAACTAACGTGAACAAAAAACGGACGAAAAAAATAGAAAAATGTTTTGCGAACAGTAGCTTAGAAACCGGTAACGAGATTCGATAAAAAAGCTGTACGAATGCAAGCAGTCAATTATTTATAATGCCAGAAGGCAGCAAACGAAATAAATACGTTAAAAATGCAAAACTATACAGCAACAAGAAATGAACTAAAATTGCATATGTAGGCTGCGTAAGCCTATCTGCGAAGCAAAACCAAAACCGTTTGCTAGCCTTTCTTTGCCCAACAAAAGAAAACGAGACTACATAAAAATGCAAGACAGAGCAAATTGTCATGATCTTACGTAAAATACCAAAAATTTTGGATTAAATACAATTAATAAAATTGAATGTATTGATCAGTTTTGCTTTCTTTAACTGTCAGATGCTCTTTGTTTTTATTTCGTTTACAGTTTTCTGCATTTGCATTTCCAATCCCTTTTTACTTGGTTTCAAATAACCGCAGCTAGTTTGCGTTTTTATAACGGTTTCGTGATAGAAAATTGCGTTAAAATATTTGAAGTGTGCTGGTTATTTGACGGCTAGCCACTTAGTGTGCTGGACGCAATCGAACACAAAAATGAACGAGTAATTTGACGCACGATAGCAGCGGCCAGCCGTCCTGCCACTTTGGCAATCAGTGTAGGCCTACAGCAATAAGATATTGATGCATCTTGAAAGAGTACTTAAATTTGAGGCCTCCGTATAGAAGACTCCTTGAATTTAAGAGATCGAAACAACAAATGTATGTTCTATGCTGAACATTTCATATGCAGGTTGTACAGATCCATTTTCAGCCATTTCGGCGCAATTCACTCTTAAAATGTGTGTCGCAGCCGGAAATCGAAAAAAAATGATTAAAAATCCCTATTTTGGGGGTTCAAGATCATTCGAGGTCATCGACGTTGACACCAATAAAAGGCTTGTCACTATTGCTTGTCATAATAAGCAGCATGTCTGTACTTATCTGCCACCGGTTTCACGCTACACGAGATAATTGCGGTAAAATAACCACTTTTAGGGGGGTAGCCGTCTTTGATGCCCGCCTGCGCCGGCATTCTTGAACCTAGGGGTCGAAACTTAGACTGCTAAAATCTACGTTTAATGGTGAAAATTTCATATGCAGGTTATCTTGGTCTATCTCCAGCCATTTTGTCGCAATTCAGTGTTGAAATGTGCGCTGCATCCAAAAATTGCGAAAAAAAATTCACTTGGGGGATCATGGTCGTTTAAAGCCATCGATGTTGATAAATCTAAAAAGCCTGTCACCAGTGCTTGTTATGATAAGTAGCATGTCCGTACCTATCTGCAACCGTTTTCACACTGCAGTTTTTCCAGTTAGCGATTTGTTAACTTGTGTCAACCAGTTGTGTGTTAAAGAATGGCAACAACTGTTGAACCAGTGTACATCTAATCGTCTGTTGGGTGCAGCAACTCTGTATGTGCGCTGCAGCATATTTCGAGAAAAAACGCGAAAAACAAATTTCATGCATTTTTTATTCCTGTGCCCGCCCAGCGCCATTCCTGTTGATATCGTTCATTAGAATAGGCCCTATGCTTGTCATGGTTGTCCAGTACTATTGTGTAAATTTCAGTTTCCGAGGTGCAAAAGTTTTGGAAATATTACTGATTTATTGGCCGTTGGCTGACACAGCAGCAACTGTGCTGAAACGACCCTTTATCGTTCTCTGGTTCTCGTGTTTTCTGTATTAAAATAATGTTTGCAGCTAGCAAATTTTATACAGTTTATGCATCAATGCAGAACAATAAATATATTTTGACACTGGATCTAAAAACAACACAAGTCAGTATTCTAGAAACATTGTAGAAATGAACCCGGCATCTGCCAGATGTCAATGCCAGGTTGCTGCATGCGAAGTTTTGTCAACTGCAGTTACAGGTTTGCTGCACTCGACGTTTTGACGAAAGTGCACTTACAGGAATGTTCCCAGCAAATAACTCGAAACTAAGCCAGATATCGACGTGATTTCTGCACCGCAATGTGTGTCACTGTCTAAAGATGCCGAAAAGTGTAAAAAGTCAAAAAGTGAAATTTTTTGCACTTACAGGCTTGCTGCACCAATGAGCTCTACAGTGTCAACCAGTCATTGGTTGCAATACCAGTTCATCACTAAGCCGCCACGACTCAGTCCTTATCAACCGTTTTCGAACTGGTCATACAAGACTTACAAACTTCTATCTCCTAAAGGGAGAGAGTCAACCGGTATGTCAAGATTGCCATTATCTGCTCACTGTCGAGCACATCTTGGTAGTCTGCACCCGTTACAGTGCAGCACGTCAGAAATATTTTGGAGTAGACACATTCAAGGACGTTTTTGAAAATGTTGCATCTCGCAACATTATCGCTTTTGTTAAAGATATCAACTTTTACAATCGTATATAATGCTGTTTTTACATTGGCTTAATACTAGCCTTGATCTTAACAAGTATTTAAACTTTGCTTTTAATACACATATTAACTGCTTTTAACTAATTTTAATTATGTGTGGCACTGAATGGCTTATTTTGTGCTGATGTGCCGTGAAGAATCTACTCACTTACTCGTTTTTACACTACGAGCCAATAACAGCAAAATAACGTCTTTTTAGGGGGTACCCCTCTTTAACGCTTTCGTTCGAGTGGAACCTCCGCACTCACGGGCATGAAATTTTGTCACGATAAATTAAAGTTCTTGTTGAATCCACAGTATACATCTCGTGATCCTAGCTTGCGTCGTTTTGACACAATACCGCAGTGTGACGGACGGACAGACAGACGCCCAGACGATGGCTAAAACCCGCGAAGCATTCTGCCATCGCGCGTAAAAATAAAAATAAATCACAAACATCTAAATCTACAGGTATTTTGGATACCGTTAAAGACAAGCTCATCTCTCTGTAAGACCGCAGTTACGTTTAAAACATGAAGCGTGTTGCGGTAATGTTTTAACAAACACTTTGTGTTTTATTTGACACGTAACTGAGCTGAAACATATGCAAAAATGCTGACAATCTAAAATATTTTGCAAACGTTTCAAACGCATTAATGTGTAAAATAAAACACCACAAATTTGCAAAAAAAATCATTTTAGCTTAAAGGCGCATTTAAAACAAACGAAATATACTAAATTGAAGTAAACTTAATTGCCAGATATATCGCTTGGTGCAACGAAATGGACTCGATCTGAGATTTCGGTTCAGTTGAGTTTAATTTATTTCTGTCGCTTCGTAGACGCTTTTAATGTTTATTTCAGGCTACATACGCGTATAACCATGACTTAAGGTAAATTTCTTAGCAATGGGACAAATGTGATTATACACTCTTCAAAAATTAGTCATGGAAAGACAGGGAGATATTATAATCCACAGTTTTGTGTTCTTTCTTGTGAATCTTTAACTCGCGACGTGATTATTCAGCCACATTATGCATTGGCACTCGTCTCGTCTGTCCGTCCGTCCGTCCGTTCACCAAGAGACCAATACATCAAGCGCGCGTTAGTAGCGCCGCTGATGTGCCGAGAGTAATACTAATAAATTTTTCGTTCTCAATTTACATGTACTGTGTCTACAGCTCTCTTTAGTTATCTCTACCTCTCTGCAGCTACATTCGTGATTGCACGTTCGCTCTTCACTGCGATGGTTAAAATGTTCGATCTCGAGAGTGTTGAAAATCTTTCCCTAGCTCACAATGGTACCAACACCAAGGCTACCAATGCGGGTGAAAATGTTCTCCCCTTCCCTTTTTCCCTTTTCTTTTTTTTCTTTTTTGCCATTTCTTTTATTTTATTCCTTCCCTTTTCTTTCCCTTAACAAATAAGGAGCGCGGTGGCAATATGAGTCCCCACTCGCCGAACGTTTTCCTGGACAATATAAGATAAAACCTTACATATAAGTGCTGGATGGAGTATTTTGGACGTCCAGACATAGGTCAAAAATAGAGTTTTTTCTGAGATCTGTTTATAAGTGTGTCATCCTTTGTGACTGACCTGTCCATGGGCTTTTAGGACCTAACGTTTCCGGTCGCATTGCTTTTTTCGTCTCCAAACGCAACGTCATCGTCGACGGGTGATAATTGACTTTGCGCGGGTGACGAGGTTAAATTGTGGATGTCGCCCGCTTAATGCAGCTGACTTGTCAAGCCCGCAACATAGTGACTAGTTCTTAAATATCAACAACATTAGACCTAAATTACTGCCTCATGCTAAATCCATGATTTTGTTGTTTTTATTGTGTTAAAGGATATAATTATGTAGTTTAGTCAACACGAATTAAGCTAATTGTCGTAATTTTTTGCCAATATTTCTTTCTTTTGTTTTACCTTCAGTGATTAATCTCAGACTTTAGTGAAATTAGCAAATGCATATACGGTCTGCTTTGTTAATGTAAAATTTACAATATTTAAAACTTATATTTTGCTGGTATGGTTTTCCATAGCTAAACGTAAATACTGTATTTTTGATTTACTATTACAAATAGAATTTCGGCAACCCCTTTATTTTTTAACAACGGATAGGTCGTCGCTTACGCTCCTTGTTCGTTTGATCTTTGCCATATTATCGGCCTGCGGCCTCGATTTTCGGCCTTTCGGGCTGCCACAGCTTGATTTTTTTTACATGCGAAAACTCAATTGTGAGTGTTTTAAAATGCATTACTCTGTGTAAATAAATGCTCATGAAACGCGTACTGCCATTGCAGTGATAGCGATAGGTCTATTCTATTTTCACACAGTACTATGCAAGGCCCACTGGCAGCAGTGATCCGGTGAGATGATATACCTGTCCTTGCACCTTGAACGTCGGCATCCAGCCTTCGTCATTGCACTCTCGCGTGGCGCCGAATGACGTCATCTGGAAGCACACGTTATACCGCATGAAGGTCGTCAGAAAATCCTTCGAATCGTCGTGCTTTCCAGCGAGCAGTGATGCTAACAGCTCGGGTGCTGCAGGCAGTGGCGGCAGAACAACCTTACCGTTAGCGCAACACATTCCAAGAGGCTCTTTCTAAAACTTTCGTGCATAGCAATGTTGACATTCGACAGACATGGACCCGATAGAAAGTGCGTGGTCTGCTGAGTAGTCTTGGTTGCGCGCATAACAGAATGCTGCACGTAGTAACGTTTTCGATCGACGGCGTCGCGAACGATCAGCTGCGTCGGTATGCGCATTATCGGCTGCTTTCTGTCATTTAGCAGTAGAGCGTCTAGCAAAAGAGCTGTATCGCGACAAATCACTTTTCTTTTGTTTTCGCATTGCTGACAGAGCAATATATTTTAAAAGTCAGATTGTGAACTGTCAACTTACGTGAAAAAATGTGAAACTATAGCACAGTGTTCCGAAATGTTTCTAGGCCTGCTCGTTCTGCCACATACGGCGATTTGGTGACGTGAAATTGGTTGTCCACTTTGCCTTCCTGCAGCGCTAATGATGCGTCATTATGGTGACGACGTTTATATAACGTCACAGGCCTGCTGCGGCCGAAGAGGCGTAGCTGCAAAATTTTAGAAAACGTGAAATTTTCTCAAACGGACCACCCTTCAGCGATATCTGACCTAGACTATAGCACGACCACGTACTGTCATGATGCGGTTACACTGCATGACTGCACTGCACTGACACTGCACTGGGTATGCATGCAAAATTTCGCGGCTGTACGTCGTGCAGTTTAGAAGTTATTGGCGGTCGCAACGCTCAATTATTATATTGATGACACTTATTAACACGATTAGAGTAGTCCTATTTTATTGTATGTTACTTTTGTTTTTATTTGTGTCTATCATGTGTGTATGTCTAGTTGTGGTCTGACAGCTGATTGTCATTGATTGATTGATTTGAGTGGGCCGATTTAACACAAACCAAGAGTGTGAATATAATCAGTTAAAAAATTCACAGATATTTGTATGTCAGTTTATTACATATGCAGCGCTCTGTAGAATGTATCAACCGAATGATAAATCACTGTATGTTATAATGAATTCTGTCACATTTTGCAGCTGTATCTAAAATTGTTTGGATCTATTTCGACCTCAGCTCGGAGTAGTGTTCGCAGTATAGCATTCGACTCGTTTTCTGCTAAAAGGTATCATAAGTCATCGCTGAGATGCGGGGGCTATATATTTTGGTCTGGTCGTCACGTCGGCGACAGCCAGGGTGCGATTTATAGGCCGTTGCCAGCCGCCCGCCAGCCAGCGGGAATAGGCCTAGCATTGCTCCGCCGGGAATAGAAAGGACGAAGATCATTCACATCACGTATCAATTTCGGGTGGGACCGTCGACGTGGATCAGAAGCTGTGTTGACTCTAGAGCGTGCAGACCGTTCTAAGTAGCTAACTGGAAACAAACACGATCCTTATTCGCCATGACGACAGCAGCACGAAATCTATCGATCGCGCAAAATGGCTTTGTCAAAGTTAGGGATAATAGAATAAAACTTTGTAATTTGGTCATTTTGGTATAGATTTGAACGTAGTAGGCCTACATGTGCGCGTTAAGCATCGATTACAACTTTGCAGTTTATGAAAAAAATTAGAAAACGTCAGGGGATAAAATTTAAGACTAAGCTGAAAACCACAAAAATGACGATCAAGACTGAGACCAGATCAACAAATGCGACAATGCCAGCAGCAAAGCGCATCAAAACGTTGTGATAACATACTAATTTTATGCAAAGTAAGTAAAAAGTGCGCACTCTTTAGCCTTCGAGTTTTAAATTTATCACTGTTGAGATCTAATTAATTTTGAAAAACCGACAACAGACATACATGTACGACAACGGAGTTTGAAACCAGGACCGTGACGGCATTGTATCCGGAGACCATTATGATTGAACATGGCTCTGGCGTAAACAGCGAGCACCGTCCGGATATAGCAAGCAAGCGCTGGAACCAGACAGTCCGTGCTTTATCTACACCCATTAAGCGTAATACCCGGTATTAATATTAATTTAATATACGACCTTTACGGGTATCGACCGGTGTCGCCGTGGTGAGTGGACGCACAGCAGCGAAGCAGTAATAGCCTGGCATGGCGATGCTATTTCGGCACCAGCACGGCTTGCTGTCAGGCTGTTAGAGGAGTGATTGACGGAGTGGACTAGAGTGGAGGAAGAGTCGTCGTCCTCGTGGCGTGCGTCCCGGCGGGCGTACTACACCACAGTCACGCTCGCTCGCTTGCCGTCCTGAATAATGCAGAGACGACCGCAACCGACTGGTCGCCCGCTGGTCGCGAGCCACGAAAACGCGGGAGTGACAATGCCGCTTTTCCACTCCCGCATTTTCAGTAGCCTGCTAGTTTCCCGGGGGAGGGAGAAAGGGGTGGGAACGTTAAAAATGTGGGAGTTGAAGACGTGAGTGACCGTGCCGCTTTTTTCACTCTCACGCTATTACTCCAAAGGAGAATGGGAGTGCTAAAAACGCGGGAGTTCAAAACGCGGGAGTGAACGTGTCGCCCTTTCCACTCCCGCGTATTCAGTCGCCCGCTGGTCGACGATCCTTCCCGGGAAACGGACGCCACGCATCGGTGGGCGGCGCGAACACGAAGAATCAGTGGCACTGGCCGACCGTCGCGCATGCTGGCCGACTGGCTCTGAGTTGGCTAGCTCGTCCATCGGTCCACCGGCGATAAAACTGATTTAGCGACGATCGGCCGCCGATGAGACAGACCCGTGACGGGGTGACGTGCAGCAGTCGAGAGCCTTCAGCGAGCGATAATTGTCGAACTTCGAGCACCGTTTCCGAGATACCGTGCTATTAATCTCTCGGCGCTCTTCTCCGCGCTGAGTGATGTTGTGTTGCGACTGTCTCCTACGTGCAAGCCCTCCGCTGCATGTGGCTGTCTGTCCCTGGCCAGATGCTGAGCATTCGTTGAGCCTTGCTGGTCACTATCTCAACAAAAACTGGAATACGAAGTCATGCGACTATGCGCCGGTAGGAATGAGTTTGAAGCCAGCATTATTAAGGCCATGACCAAAGCCACTAAGTAAGAAAATGAAGTATGACAATTTTATACTGCGCATTGAAAGCCACTTATTCGAACGGTAATGAGCCGTAAAAATGCACAGGCAAACATAGTTTCGGCGTTTTAGTCGATATATCATACAAATACCAAAAACTCAGTGCAGAAAGCACATTCATTTTAAGTGAGTAAGGCAAAGGCCACGATTGTTTGTCATCTAGCGGTCAAACCTGTCCTCGAGGTCGAAAACAGTCCTTGACCTCGAAAACTGTCCTTGACGTGGAGGACAGTTTTCGAGGACCCCGTCCATGTGCTCCGGTTGGCGACAAACGCGTGCACCAGTCTGGCGACATGACGGAAATGTTGGTCCTATTCGCAAGCCTGCGGATTGCGAACTGCAAAATGTGAAAAAAGTCCAATATTTGCTGCAACACTGTTTACACTAGTCACGCATGCCGCGTCTTCAACATTTTACATTTAATCGCCTGGAAGAATAAGTTGGGATAACGCGAGACTGGTGTTCGTAGTTCGAACAGGCCTGCTTGGTTGTAATAAGTGTTTAGCGCCTCGGGAATTAAACGTCCATTTTTGCTGGTGGCATAATGTATAAGTCTACATTGTTTTTCAGTGCTTCAAAAACTGACGCGTTTTGAATCGTATCAGTCCGCTGCATGTGTGCTGTAACTAATTTCGACTAAACGTTTATCGCCTCACTGCCATCGAGGGCGCTGAAAACAACGGACATGAAAATAGAGAACAAATTTAGACGAATTGGCAGAACATGAAATAGCCTGACATGAAATTGTCGGACATAAAATTGACAGACATGAAAATGCAAGACACGTTTCAAGTCGCCAAATAGGGCCTAAATTAAGTAGACTTCGATTTACCATTGCTTATCTGTAGCTATTTTACAGTTCATGTTTTCGTAATATTTTATGCATCTCAACATATTATACATGCATATGCATATTATACTACTTGCTTTGCTGTTGATACTAATATGTTCCGCCGTTGTTTCTAAAAGAATTCCACACTGCATTGTAATGTGATTTATTTTTAAACGATCTTGTCCTTTAATTTCATGTCAGTCAAAGTCACGTCCGGCATTTTTAGTCAACCCCTGCCATCATGCAGGTGAACAGTACGAAGCTGATTCTATCGCCCTGACTAGCGTTTGCGAGAATGCATGGAAAAAGTTGTGAGCATCGAGTTCCGACATGATATGCGGTTGCCCGTCCAGGTGCTGAGAGGCTGAGGAGTTGACATTAAACTAGGTATGACAGTGGTTAGATTTAGTTCGCAGTCGGCGTCCGCTGTCTGAGCAGTTCGGCGCTTATTCAACCACAAATAAACAGGTATACGCCAGACATGTGTCATTCTGTTGAGGTTTTTGACGTACGGCAACATTGGCCCGTGACCTTTCGAACTAAAAACATAAAACACCAGTTACTCCCGTTTTGCAAAAGGCATTTACACTAAGTTTATTTCAGCGCCTTTCTTGTTTTCGTGTTAGGAATCCGTATGGGACAGACGGGCGGACTGATCCACGGGCGAGACGCGTACTGTGGTCTACATGACAAGCACATATATTATAATGATCACCCGTGACGCAATTGACATGCAGTATTAGAGTCGGCGTTTGCTGAAGTGTTATTGTCCACATGTCAGAGTCAGACATATTAAATCAAGACGATTCAACTAACGTAGAAGCTTGACTCGAATGGATGCTTAAACACAGTCATTAAACGTACTTCGTGTTTGTGGTTTATAAATTGTAATAAGCATAGACCTATAACTTTTTTATGAGTTTATTGTTTATTGTTTTTTTTTGCCTTAGTACTTTTTCGAACGTCTTAAACAAAAAGCCATCGAGTCTAAATCTCGCCCATTACTCTAAAAGTAACAACATATTCAATTGTGGTTATTTGTTGTTGTGTTGTGTTGTGTTGTGTTCACACATTTAATTCAAAAGCAAGAAAAAGCGGCACATAACGGCATGAATCCAAATCTTGCTGCTGTAGATGCTAGTATCGACGGTTTTTAACGAACGAACTTTTTTTACTTTGCAGATACTGACAATTACTAACACTACTGTATAGCGCATTGCATACTCTATCGAGCGCTCTACAAATATATTTTAGACTGGATTGGATTAAACGGAACGAATGATGCGAAGAAGCGGCAGCCACCAGCCACAATACGTGCCAGCCAATATGCAGCTGCATATTCCTGTGTAATATTTTTTCGTCCACAGGTGCTAATTTTCGCAGCCGTATATCGGCTCGTTTTGCGTGCTCGTGCCGCAGCGGTGCAAGCTAGCCGACGACAAATGACACCGGCGACAACTAATGTATCTTCTGCGCCCACCCACGTCGACGTTTTGTCATTTACAGCAGTCTCCAGTGCTTAGCCCACACGCAAACGTCAGCACGAGATAAATTACTTAATATTTGACGAGCAGACGGAAAATAAGTAACGTCGGATGTACGTTCTCTCTGTGCCGTCTCAATAGCAACACTCGCCATGCATTGCGTAATCAGGGACACTGGTCATGATTCATAAAACTACATTGTGTCCAGAAAAAAGTAAGCCCCATACACACTTAACCCATTTTTCCCACAGTTTCGAAAATGAAACATTTATTTTGATGGTAAATCACAAAATAATTCGAGCAAAAATGGGTTAACAATAACAGACGCAAACCAGTTAAATAAAGTTCAAATTTTACACACACAAACACACACACAAACGAACTCTTTACAAATCCCAAAATACCTAACATACACGGGCCTGCTTGAAATCGAATAAAATTTTACACACAGAATGCGAAGTCTGCTTCAGTCGTCGTCGCAAAACTGCGTAAGAATTCGTCGTCCTGTTTAAGAGATTTTCATTTTTTTAAAACTGGTGTCACAAACTGCTGCCTTTCTAACACGACTTACGACAAAATTACAACCAAGGTAAATCTTGTGAAAAAGGATGGAGGTTTAATCAAATGCTCAGAGTTGAAAAGGATTTGGTGCTAAAAGATTAGTGGCTGAATTTTCGACAAAAAACGGCACTCCGACACCAGTGTTGTAGCCCTAGTCACTTTACGGCAACGGCTAAGGCTATAATAGCCGCTCGTCACACTCACTTTTAATCCAGATTACACTAATTGCGTCGCGGTTATCAGGTTTACGATACCACGCAAGAACGAGACACTATTATTAGTCCGCCTGAAAACGATAGTTTTCGGAAGGACTTCTGTTTTACGCATGATGTTTTTTTTCTTTCCTCGCGAGATCTCCGAGATGCGTGGGCCGACCGGCGCGAAATTTTGCATGATGGTCAGTAATAGGCCCTATTTTATAATGCCGGTCCAAAATTTTGGGGGCGCACCCCAAAAAAATTTCGGGGGCGAAAAACATGCAAAATTTGGCCCGATTTCGGACGACTTCGAAGTTCGGCGGCGAATGTCTCCGAAAAGGATAAAGATATTCAAAATCGAATAGTCATTCGGTGTATGGCAATTCCTCCTGCGTTAGGCGAAACAAGTACGGTGAAGTTTGGTCCAGTGACCTTGGAGATTTAGATGTGAAATCGTACCCCCTTAAAGCGCAATTTTCGGAAAACCATATTTTGGCCCCTAGGGGGTGCTGCACCCCCAAATTTTTACACGCGCTAGAGAATCACCAAGTCTTACTAGCGCACCCCCCACCGGGGGCCGGGGCCCCCCTTACAACTTTTTTTAAAGGGGGGTCAAAAATTGGCTTAAAATGCAATAAATGAGCCATTATAACTTCGGAGTTAGGGAGTGTAGCCCGACGAAACTTTGGCGCTTGACGTGTCTCCAGGTGGGGGTGTTAACGCAAGTACAACTTTTGGGGGCACCGCCCCCCCTTAAAATTTGGGAGGGCAAAAAACGTCCAAAATTTAGTACGTTTTACGAGAACTTTTGAGTTTGAGCGCAAATATCTCTAAACTGGATAGAGATATCGACAAGCAGTAAACGGCGTTATCAAACACGGTTAATTCCGCGTTGAACAAAAAAACTGTGTAAATGTCGGTCTTCTATGAACCAAGTTATAATGGCTCATTTTGACCTACCTTAAGTCGCATTACCTGGAAGACCATATTTCGGCCCCTAGCGGGTGCTGCGCCCCCAAATTTTTACACGCGCTAGAGAATGACCAAGTCTTACTAGCGCACCCCCCACTTGAAACGGGAGCCCCCCTTACAACTTTTTTCAAAGGGGGGGTCAAAAATTGACTTTGATGCCGGGAAAATTTTACCCCCTCCATAATTTCCCCCAAATCGGACTTTGGGCGCCGGGCGGACTCACGTTGGGCTTTGCCCCAAATTTCTGGTTTCTTTTTTATCGTCTTTTCGTGTCTCGTGTTTTTTCCTTTGTTCAGCGGCGTATGAGTTAAAGAAACTGGGGGGACAGGAAGAGATTTTCCGACAGAGGCAATTACTTGTGGTCAAAATTCCAATTTTTTCCATAACTTTCTCTCTAAGTGAATAGTTTTAAGCCCCAAATTTTGTACTTATGTAAAGAAAAATTTTTAACATGGTTGTATATGCAAGTGTTGACGTCGCCTAGCAGTTTTGTTGCCGGTGCGTTTTTCGCAATGTCATTAATTTTGTTTGTCGAAAACCGTCACTAGCACGACAATACGGCTTCGACCGCGTTTATAACTGTGACGTTCTTTATTTTTTTACGTCGAATACGTTTGTTGTAATTTTTTGGCAAAAAGTCAGCATTTGTTCCAAAAATTTGTTTACATTTCTCTTAAAACTATAAAAGAAGACGTATTGACTATATAGGATACGAGCTGGCATACAATTTCACAAGTCCACTATACTTTCGGCAAACGAATAATTACGTACATGATATTTGCTCATTTTTCTTCGATTTAAAACCATGACCTGGTGCAGTAGTGCTACACTATAGTGCCCCTGTGGACTAGTGAACTGTCACGACGTTAATGAAGACGGAAGCGAGTGAACGCTGACGGTTGACGCTATAGTAGGTCCTTGGCCTATACACAGTGATGATTGCGACGACGTCGTTCGTTTGTCTGGTTTCTTGGAGGCTGCGGGGCCGGTAGGGCTGCGGTGTGATGTGGTCTAGAAATGAAGACCGACAGAGACCCGCTGTCAGGTTGTGATCGTCTACAGTCACGCTAGCGACACGTTACGTTACGTTACGTTATGTTACCTAACGGTCGTCTGCTTCATAGATTTTGGTCTGCTCGTCCCACGCGGCCACGCACCCACGCCATCGTTCACTCACTCGCAGCAGCAGTACCACAGATCCGTCTAACACCCGGACCGCAAGGCCACGAACGTGTGCGCCAGGGACTGTTGTGATCTTCCTAGTTTCTTTTGATAACCTGATGTAACCAAATTGATCTCTCAAGAACCAAATTAAATATTAACTGCACATTTGCTTGTCACCAAAGCGCACCAAATTGCACTGATTTGCTTTGCACCTATATTTTCCCCCGCAAAATATTGCGTAAAAGTGTAAAATTTCGGGCTGAATTTACCTCAACTGTCAGACATCATTCTGCAGCTAAGGTCTGCGCAGTTGCTATACATCTCGATCAGTCTGTTAGCCTACTTGGTGTTGACTCTGTCATTATGTGTGCAGCACGTCACTGAACAAACGATGATAATAATGCTGCTTCTGCTGCTGAACCAGCTAAGACGTGACTGGCTGAACCTTAGACATTAGTTTCACGGTTAACACGCACACTTATAGATGGATTAGGCGACTGGTTGATGCCATCCTGCTCTGTCTGTCGCCAGTTGTTTGGCTTTTTTAAATCATCAAAAATGTTAATAAAATTATCATAAACCGCACAAATGAGCTTTTAGTAGATTATGGCTATAATTGTAACAACAAGAATATGGTGGGCGTCAACTAGGTCGAATAACTCCGAGAGTTGTAACAGAGAAGTATCTCAATCTTACAATGTCGTAATGATAACATCCAAACAGCCCATGCACAAAAGTTAATGCACAGTGACAACAGGAACATTGCGGTTGATCTTAACTGGAGAAATACTACGAAAATCGGGTATGGCCAGCAGCATCTTGTTAATTGATGTGACTCAAACTTCAGTGACCAAGAAAGAATTTAACACAGTTTATTACAAGCATACTCATTACACTCTGCCTGACAGTCTCTGACAATGTTCAGTAAGATCCTGGCGACAGTTAAAATGTGAGCTAATTAATGATAATCTTTAATTCGCCGATGACGGTAGAATAACACAGAGAATTAAAAGTCTACTCCAGTACTTGCTATAGCGCTTTTTACATGAGACGGACTCAAGACCAGAAGCGCTTTACAATCTTGGAAGTGGCAGCTGATTGGCATGAGCTAATGATACCGCAGCGCACTATGCGGCCATCCATTGCCCGCGTGAACAAACAACGACCTGCGGTTTGCAGCCAGCAGACATACCATCGCCCCAATCAGCCACACTAGGCCTTCACCCCGTAGCCCGTAAGCTACTACTCATTTCCCGTCTCACGGAAAGTAGGAGGCTGAGTTGGCCTGAGCACACAGTAGGTTAGCAACTTGCTCAAGGTTGCTTGCAAATGACGGCAGCGAGAATCGAACCGCAACCTGAAAATAACGAGTCGACACTAACAACTAGACACTTGCTCCTACACAGGCAGGTAGGTGTGAACAACTTGTCCTAGGCTATTACTTGGTAGCGCATCGGCTGGGCATTGAACCGTGAACCTTTCGCTATTGTATCCAACACCTTAACCGCCGAGCCACCGAGCCACAATAACAACACAGTAAAAAAGAAAAGGAAAGATAAAAAATACATATACATACAGTCCATAGTCCACAACGGTGACAATATTAACGTGCAGTTCGAAAGTGGCGTGTTAAAGTATAGGCCTAGTTTTTACGCGCGAAAGCACTTACTGCTTTCAACGCGTCTTAGCCATCGCAATTCTGTCTCTGTCTGTCCGTCTGTCACACGGGTGGATCAGCCAAAAACAGTGCAAGCTAGGATCATTAAATTTTTACCTTCGGCTGCCGGGAAAACTCTAGTTTTAAAAACCGTTAAGCATTTTTTCATAAATTCGAAGAAGGTCACCCCAAACGAGGGCGCTAAATGAAAGACGGGTGGGAAAATTTGCGATTTTTAGCCAATAATTCACTGTATCTCGATAACATTGGGAGATAGGGCTTAGCTTACTATTAATCACTAATAAAAAGTCGTACACTGGCTCCCTATTGCCACTAAATTCAATGACCTTGGATAACCTTGAACCTTAAAATAAGGGTTTTTATGGACTTTTGGCGATTTCGGTCTGCGAGACTCATTTTAAGAGCAAACTGCGCCGAAAGCAATTAAGATAAACATAGTAAAGCTGCATAAGAAATTTTTAGCATTAAACGTAGATTTTGACGGTTCAAGTCTCGATTTGTTAGGTTCAAGGAAACCTGCGAACGACGGCAACAGAGAGCGGTACTTCCGTAAAAGTCATTATCTTATCGTTCTTGGCCAGTTTATTACAACAAGCACTAGTGACGAGCTTTTCAGTCGTGTCAACGTAGACGACTTTGAAAAATCCTGAACTTACAAAATAAGGGGTTTTTATTGATTTCTGCGATCTTCGGCTGCAGCGCACACTCCAAGAATAAACTGCGACAAAATGGCTGGAGATTGTTACTGCTCCGGTTACAATAACTCGTGGTCATCCATACAGATTGTTCGTAAACTTAGCAAGGCATAATGTCAGGAAAGACTTTTTTGCAAGCAGAGTTGTCAAATATTGGAATTACCTACCCGCAGATTTTAATTTTAGTTCTATTAATTGTTATAAGCTTAATCTTAATAAAATTAATTTTACCGATTTTCTTATTATTCAATAGTGTTCTGTATGTGTTAAGTGTATTTTAATCTGTCTTACCATTGTGATATCTTTTAGTAGGCCTAGTGTGTGTGTTTTTTTAATTAGTTTTTAGTATGGGCAACGGTAAGTGCACTGCCTGGTTGTCCAGCCTCACTGTTTTATGTTATCTGTGTATTTATACTTGTATGTGTCAAAGCAAATTACAATACATACATACAGATAGACTGACAGTTTGCGAACAGGAACTGCTACCGAGTATAGGCTTTCGCGCGTCTCATGAGCATTGGCTCAAATTTCTTGTAATATATTCAAGTTAAACTTTACTTCGGTTTGATGGCGCTGCGACAATGCCAACCAAAATTTAGCTTTAGTGTTACATGATAGAGTTGATTCTGTTGAAAAATTAAGAAAAACTGAACAATAAGTTGATCTGTGCTATCAAGCGAATATATGTGTGACTTAAAAAATCTAAACTGCCGCACCTCTCAAAGATAAAGCTTAGGCCTATACCTTATACAGGACAAAGCGAAACACTACCGCCACTTACATTATGATGCAACTTTTGTTCAGACTTTACTACTTCTATTGAATTTGTCACGGACTGTTTTCTTTTGCATACAATTACAACACGAAGTATTACAAATTCAAAACAAGAATCAGAATATAACACAAATTAATATTCCAGAGTGAGATTGAAAGCCAAAAAACGTTTGTTGGTTTAGCGCTAGCACAATTTTTGTCTGTTTGTCTGTCTGTCACATGTGTGGATCAGTCAGCTAGGATCACCGAATTTTCACCGTCAGGATCCGTAAAGCTTTTCTATAAATTTGAAAGGGATCACCCCTAACGATGGCTCTAATTAAGAGGGGTATAAAAATTTGCGATTTTTGCCAACAAGTCGCTGTATCTCAGAAACAATGCAAGATAGAGCCAAGGTTAGGCTACAATTAATCACTAATAGGAAGTCGTACACGCGCCTTTGGTTTACACCGAAAGCAATGACCTTGGATGACTTTTAACGCCAAAGTAGAAGTTTTACTGAATTTTTGCGCGATTTCGAGTTGGGACACACATTTTAAGAGCGAATTGCGCTAAAATCACTACAGACAGACCAAGACAACCTGTGTACGAAATTTTTAACATTAAAGGTAGTTTTTACTAGTTTACATTTTGGGCCCGTGCGTTCAGGGAATCTTCCGTACCGGGGCGGCAAACTCAGGTACCCCTTTAAAATGCGCGCTCTCGGCCGCTCAAACGACAGCTGATGTTCGAGAGCGGTCACGCCCTCTAACGACTGTCGATGCAGCGTTAGCCTTTATTATCATCACCGTATCTATTGTCGATCGCTAGGATCGGTGAGCCTAAATTGGTTCGCAGTTGGCCTTCACACATTCACCGCTGTCGCGCGTTTTCTTTGCGTTAGCTAAGCTTTGTTGTTAACCTTTGGCAAAACGTGCCCGTGAAATTTTCACGTCGAATAGTATTAGAACGCAGCATAATATCCGACGAAACATAATCGCTAAATCGTGAACATTTTCCCAGCAGATTAGTTCCCAGTTCGCTGTTACGTAATTTGTACGACGCTCTGTCGGAAAAAGCCCTGTCGTCAGTGCAAACGCTGTACATTTAAGTCTTTCATCTTTGCTGCGATCGACACAGTGGACAGACAGACACACAGCAGTTACGACACGAACGTGTGCGGTCAACGGCCAACCACCTCCATCACCACCAGCAGCATCAGCAGCAGCAGCAGCAGCAGCAGCAGCAGCAGTGACTAGGAAGCGCTTGCTGCTGCTACTGCTGATGGTGATGTGTCGCTGTCAATGAGCATCATTTGCTCTGTGCCCGCAGGCGTCGTCGTCGTCTCGTGTTGTGTGAAAACATATCTCGTTGAGCACCAAACAGCCTCGTCACGTCGCCGCCGTCTGGAACGTAGTTTTCATCATCGTGTCCCGTAGTGTCGGTTTCCTCCTTCGATCCCTGCAGGAATGTCTTACAATGTAGGTTATCGACGGTGAGTGACACAGCCCTGCCGCCTACAACGTTCGCTTGCACGAAACACACGTTTTGTGACAGTACGGTCGTCGTCCACGAGCAGTCACCATGTGCATACTGACTGCTGCAGTAGCCACGTGACTTCAGTATCATCGCACGTCTACGTCGAAAGCGCCGAGAAATCGTATCCGGTATAACGTCGTCTCTCGCATGTATGTTTCGCCGTGCAGTTGCCGCTAGGTCGGTAGTTCGATGCGGCTAAACGCCGCCGCGCCCTGGAAGCTGAGACGTCGGAGGTGTCGGGAGATGCGGTTGTCGTCGTCAGCATGACGTTAGCATGACGTCACCGGTTGGCGACGTGACGTCACTTGCGTGCACGGCGGTTGCGTTGTCGCTCGTGCTGTTCGTCGCTCCGCTGTCGCAGCGACATCTTGCGACAGTCGCCGTCGTCGCTTCCGCGTCCGCGTCTTCGCCGTCCTTTCCATGGCGAATACCGATAGGTAGGAGCTGTGTTTCATTTGTAGTTATACCACACTGGTAGTGTTTTCACAATTTTTGACTTATGTCGCGTGTCACGAAACAAAAGACGGTGTAGTCTATGCGATCTGGTTGTGTTTTAAGTACGATATCGCTTTGTCTGGAGTGGTATAATGATATAAGCTCCGTAATTTCTAAGCGTCGCAGAACACTTCTGTTTGCAAGATAGCGTAAATCATGAGAACAGCGTCTTACAGAAATGCAGAATTATAATATTTAACTTTCTTCTTAATATTTAAAAAACCATCCCCTCAATTTGTTAAAGCATTTGCTTTAAAGTTTATATTATTATTCATCTACATACGCCATAATACGGTATAGAAAACGAAAACTACGTAAAACGAAGTTCAACCACCACCAAAATAAACGTTACATCGTACGTCGTCGAGAACGCAGTAGTTTTCAGCCGCACGCATGTATAATGTGATTCAGCATTTAGTGTTCTCGTTGGTGGTAGTGGTTTACAGTAATGAGTGTAATATACGTAGCCGCGGGGACGTCTTTGGATGGCTCTACGGTCGTCGGCTAGCATTCATTCATTATTCACGTTGACTAACGACTGCATCAAGCATCGCTGTAAAGTCGTAGATTACCGCCCATAGAACAATACCCGTCGGCGCACGCCGAGTCCTCTGTCGTCCCTCGTCACCTTTCACGACCTTCTCATCGCCATTATACATGTATCATCGCATCCATTTTCGCAATCCAAATTTATTTTTGCAAAACGGGAGCGAATGGGGACGGTAAAACTTTTTCTGAAAAAAAAACAAATTGACGTGCACATTTCGCACCGGTATTATTTTACTGGAGGCGATTACTCACAACTTTTTATTGTCGCAATTTGCATCAATGAGTTTTCATATTTTACGGTATTATTGTGGCAAAAATTAGTAACGAAAACAAAAATGTATATGTTTTATCATAATGTTATATGCAGAGCAAAGTTTCTTCGGAACTTGAGACTTCCAGTATCGGCCCTTTTTAAGTAGCTCTTAGCCACTGACCGATGCTTCCGTATATTTCGATATTCTGTAAGCTAACACAATGACAGTGACAAGTCACATCTACGATCCTTTAGCGCATCTCACAAACATACTCTTTGCGTTCGAAAGAGAGAGAAAAGAAAAAAGGTTTCGGTCTAATAAAATCAGTCGGATGAGCATCAGCTTCATCATTAGCCAGCCCCTTTAATCGACTTAGTCAGTCCGGCTAACAAGATCTATTGTTAGTTTTGTTACACAGAGTTCGCCATCGTTTTTCATCGTAACCATTGCCAGTATAGCCTTCTTATGCCCTTACTCATGAAAGGAATGACCAGGCTCAGTGGTCTGGGTGGTGTGGAAAAAATCGATTCTGGTATGTTAAACGAAATTAGCGCTAAGCCAAACCGAAAATGGCAAAGAAAAAAGAAAGAAAGGAAACCACGGACAAGAATGATATGCTTACCTTTTCATCTGTATTTTATATCAGAGATGGAAATGAGTCAGTGGGTCATAGGTCATGGGTCAAATGTGTCACTATTTTTGGATAGGTCACATGGGTCACTGCCATTGACCCATTGACCCATGATGAAATCAGAGCAAAAAACTTCAACAGTTTACAAAGCTATGTAAGGGCGATATGAGTCAAAACTCCAAAACAGCAAAAATGGTATTGGGGCGATATTATCGCGTGTTAAATTCCAGACTGGCCCTTACAAGACTAAACAACTTAACGACGATGCTGAAAACAATGCTGTTGTCGCTACCGCGGGCAGTAATAAATAGAAACGAAAATGTTGCTGTTAATGTTTTCAGGAGCGATCTTTGACAAAGAGTCGACGGTGTGTCGGACGGCATTTCGCTATGAAGCCGATAAGCACAATAACAGCACGACTTCCACCTTCAAACTCGACCGCTACGAGAAGGACGTTCACGTCGTACGAAACTTCGAACTCAGCAAAGCTGGTAAATGTAGCCTACACTCAGCTTCTACTTTTGCGCTGCAGTAAGTACGAAAACGAAACCTTAAAATAGTCACAATATACGCACTGCTGGAGTGGGTAAGCGAATACGCAGTACGTATACCACTCTATACAGTGCTGTATCATACTTTAACCACAATCATGATACGCCGTCACTGTCAATTTGTGTGTATATAATATGCACACAATAATAACCACTAACTTATAAAATTTCCGCCGATGACTCTGTTCTATTCTCGCTTGTTTAGTAATCAGAATAAAAATAGTTTTTTTTTAAATTTCGGAGTGACACAAATCGTAATCCGGATCGATCGCCAGTGAAATGAATCGCTTGTTTGATGGGCCATCATATAACCGTTCTGGACATTCTAAGTAATTTTGCAGACAGAAGACAGACAGACAGAAAAAAGACCGACGAACAGACATAACCTTTTTATCGGCGGCTGTGAAAGGAAACACAAATGCCACACTCTGTGTAGCGCAGAAAGTGGACTGGCTTCGCGAAATAGCACCACTTAGGTCTAGCGGTTGTCAAGTACTACTGTTGCCTATCTGTTCTTTCTTTAGATCTCATTCTCTCTCTTTTCAATAATGTAAGCCTACAGTTACTGAGTAACCGTGTCTAACACAATCACATTGGCTTTCAAACGTCATGTAATTTGCAGCCGATTTATAACTTGCGCTGTCATTCTCTCTACACAGCTTTTCTGCAGTTGAAACCTCGAATGGCGATGGAAGAGTGCATCAAGTTCCGTGGTCCGCTGAGAGCTAAACGGAACTGGCACCGTATAAAAAAGCAACAGCATCAGCAGCTTCGGAAAAGCAGGACCACTGTTACATATTCAAATAACACATCAGGCTGAGAAGCAATCTAATATTTGACGAAATAAATAATAATGCATGTATTGTATATGACTATTTTAATCATGGCAAAATCAATGTTAACATTAAATAAGCTTCTAAAATTTTTGGGGGGTGGGCCGCCGACATTTTGGACCGGCATTATAAAATTCGGCCTAGTACTGACCACCGTGCAAAATTTCGCGCCAATCTCGGAGATCTCACGATTGGAATATAAAATAAAACATCTGCGCTAAAACATAAGCTTGCTCCCCAAGCTATCGCTTCCGGGCGGACTAATAGGCCTAATACTTCTTTGGGTAAAAATGCAATAGTTCGTTGGTTTTGTTTTTTCCGGTAGTGCAAAAGCAAACACCGGGTAAGGTAAAAAATTAAACAGTTTTTTGATGGCGAGTTGTGTTATAAATTTTCACATCAAAAATTATATAAAATTTTCTAATCCTTTTTCAAGTTACATTCGAAAATGTCGGGGGATGTTTCACGAGACACGGTGTAGGCCTATTTGCCGCACATGGGTAAAGGTTCCTATAGGGTGGCGGTTCCTTTGAAACCGTAGGGCCTATATCAGCTAATGAGTACAGACGTACTTAAAATTTAGAGACCAGCGTTCAAATTGCTACAATAAAAGCCACCCTTTGTGCATCAAATATTTCTAGAATTCGAGTTAGTTGTTAGCTGGTCGTAAGTGATTAGCAGCTACAACACAGGTTTATAAAAACGTCTTTGCCACTCTTCGCCTACTGACGCCGTGGGTGTCCTCCACAACTGTTATGAAGGTGTCCGCATCCAAGGAACAATAGACACTACCCAACCTGTCCGACTACCGAACTTTATCAGCGTTGCCTGGACAATGCGGTTGCCGTCTGGGCATGGTCATGCCATGGACTAGAATAGTACAAGAATAGTATTGAATGGAGTCCACGGTATGGCTGACTGCATTGATGGCAGTAGGTCAGTGAATTAGGTCGGCGCTGCCGGTTCAACGAAACAGTAAAACATTCACTAACGGTCCTCCAGTATTCGTCCCACAGGTGCCCGCTGCATGGAGCTATACTTCACCGGCTCAGCCGACTGTCACGTTTAAAGACCGGGTTACACAACAACCAGTAAAATGTTGCAGAACGTTTTCGAAAATTAACAAACAAAATATTTTCAGCATTTTGAACCCGCCTGAAAGATAGGACGTGGTTTCATTGTGAAAATAAAACGTAATAATGCACAAAAAGACATCAACATTTTGTCCATAAGTTCGCCAGATGTTGAACGGCAAGCTCTTGTGAAATATTAGTTGTACCGACTGAAGCACAGCAACGGCAGATTATGCGCCCTTTGTACGTTTTCCTGTTGCACACTAATGGAAACCGAACACTATGGTATCGGTGTCTGTGACGTACTTATAGGCTACGTAGAACTAGAAGTCATCAGTTGGGCTCAACGATCGGTGTATTAGCGATTTAACAGCAAAATATCTCATCTGCTTTTTACAAGACTCTCGGTTGATCGTACTAATGCGACTGCCGAAGAAATTTCCGTGCGAATTCGCCGATGATGCGCAGTTGCGCACTATGCTTTGTACATCCGGTTGCGAGTGGCGTATAAGATGATCTCGCGAGATTTGGCGCGAGATATCGCGTGACACCGACACTCGTCTCTAGACATGGACGTGGATGGAGAACGATTGTTCATTTGAGAACGCCGTTATTGCAGTAAATACGCGCCACCGATATCGATACGCCACCATCTTTTATGTATTTTTACGGGACGATAGCTTGCTATGCAGATGCTCTGTCTTAGCTGCGTCATAGGCGTCCGTCTGTCCATGTCGGTCCGTGTGACTGTCACACTGCTGTATTGTGTCAAAACGACGCAAGCTAGGAACGTGAAATTTTCACCGTGGGCTTCGAGAAAGACTCAATACAGTGGCGCTAATCATGCAGCTTTATATGCATTTCAGATCGTCTTTTGGTGATGCGTTATGTTTTTTTTCGAGATATTGGACGTGAGGAGGTTTCCAGTAACAATTACCTCGAGTGGCATATGGATGGGATAGGGGAGCTAAAGGAGAGGCGTGGAGTACCCCACCAAAGGGCCAGATTCTGGGAGTAAAAAGCATCGTATGCCAAACTGCGCTAGTTTTGCCTTTCGTCTGCATTTCATATTATCTCAGTATCTCACGAAATATCATTTGCACCCGATCAGCGCGTTTTCTGGGCTTTTCTGTGCCTACAATGCACTGCAGATATACGCGCAACGTTCCTTACCGGTCACGTCATCAGCGTCTGGTATTATGCCTGTCCTATTTTAGTTTTTTGTTACCCCAAAATGTACTTTCAAGCGTGGAAACGTCGCGGAATGTCATACGTATGGGTGATGTAATGTGTAATGTTCCCAATGTAGCGACAGCTTGACGGGCTGGAGCTTAGCCTATGCATTACAGTAGTTATGGGCAGTATTCGGATTTCACGAAAGTGGTGTAAAAGCAACGTTCTACGCCTCCTACGAGTTATTAGGGAGGAGGTTATCAGGAGAGGAAGGAGGGGTGTGTTGTACACATGACGGAGGTACTAGGAGTGGCTAGTACCCCCGACTCGTGAATACAATCGGAGAAAACTTCTCCGATTACGTCATAGAATTAACTTTAATAACTTACCGTACTTACTTACATATATCCTCCGCGATATCGACAGACTCTTCAGCGTTCTTATTTTATGCAGCTCGCTGACAAATTGTTCGACCGAACGAAGTCTGCTGGGCCGGACCAGCATGACAGCCACTTCCGACGATACCCCCGGACAGTATAAATCTCAATAGCATGGATCAGGGATTATTACGCCGACGCCGGAGCCAAACGCTCAGTGGCGCCGCGGAGCGTCAGATCACTAACGATTATTGACGACGTACGGTTGAAATCGCCGCCGCGTACGGCCGGATGGCGGAAGGCGGGTGGTAGCCTATTCGTGGCGAAGACGCCGGTAAGGCGACGGACGGACGTACCGCTTAGCGTCGATAAATCGCTCATATAGTTGACCTGACGACCCGACGTTGTGCGTCAGCATCGCCCTCGCAGCAGCACGATTTCTCCTGCCATTCCATCCTCGTCGTCGTCGTCGTCGTCGACACTTTCTTCCGCCTTCTAAAGCTTGCTTTTCGTTCAACCCAACGGACGCAACGCACGAAAAGACACCTGCGTTTTGGCCGCGTTGTTGCGTTAGCTGCGTTCGCTGCGTTCGTTGTGTATACTTTATTGCGTGCGTTGCGTGCGTTGCGTGCATTGCGTTAAACGGAAACCATGCTCCACTTGCTTTGATTTGTTGCGGATTTGTAGAACAGGTCCACGGAAAGTCGAAGGCCTGCAATGAATCCGCAACAACTGACCATATGCATGTCAAATTTAATTTCCTATTTCCTGACCTACACGTGGTGCATTTTGTAATAGTACATCTGATCAATGACTTAACCGGAGTCAAAGTGGGACGACCAAGACTGGTTTACTGTGTGGGTCTCGAAGGTTCACTGTAGAGTTGGCACCGGTGGTTCACTTTATTTGACTGCACTGAATCTGACTCACCTACTGATGTATTCAATGCTACCTACAGGATGTGTAAAATTGCCAACGGACTCAGCCCGCTGTTAGTATGCGGCCGTCTTATAGGCCGTCTTGCGCGTCGTGCCTGTCCGTCTGTCTGTTTATCCGTTTTTTGTTTGTCTGTCTATCTGTTTAGGGCGAATAGAAACAAAAATTGTTGCTAACGTTTTTAGGGCAAGAGTAACCGGTAAACCAATATTTTTATTCAAAAGGTAAAAGAAATCATCGTGTATCTGGCGTGTATGCTGCGTGTTTACTTGCGGGTGCCGGTTTAAGGGCGACTGCAAACCATGCGTTGTCCTAATTTACTGTCAACGCCTGAGACAATCGAAAACTGGACGGACGGCTGCATATTATGCTGACACTCAGCGCCGACAATTTGCCGTGTTAATAGAAAATATCCCGAACCGTCGATCGTTGGATTTGTTGCATATTTATTTAGCACGCTTCAAACAAAACGAAATAATGAATAAACTAGGGCTTACATCTCCTGCAGTTAACGTCAAGTAACCAGCATGTGAAAAATCCCGTTCCGATTGAGCCCAGCGGACTGAAACTCGGTGAACATGCACAAATCGCATTAGCGCTGGCAACGTGCTGCGGGTATTGTTCAATCGGAGTTGACCCACACGATCAGACCCGACCCCAAGCAAGCGCTCCACCTACGGATCCATGGATCTGACCCGACCTATGTATTGTCCGTCTGTCTGTCCGTGCGGTACAGCTGCTGACGATCAGCGACTGCAGCGCAGTTTTTACGTAATGCAACGTACGCAACGTAAGCAAGAAAGTACGTAACGAACGCAGTGAACGCAAGAAAAGTGCGCAGCAAAAGTGGCTGACGTATTTTGACGCAACTGCTGTTTTAATAATTATCCGCAACCCACTATGCTACTCGGTCGTTTGCTTTTGCAATTAAATGCCGCACAGCAAAACGAATTTTAATCGGGTGATACAAATAAACTAAATGAATAAAAAAAGTCGCAATTAATACTATGTTTAAAAGTCAGACAAACGCTCAACAATTTAATCACACCTCACACGATAGTGTGAGTGATGTAAGGACGACCTTCAAAGTCTATGATAAACGGCAAACTTTGACCCTCAGCCAACCAAAAACCCCTAAACCTATCGTCAACAAATTTGAATGACGTGATTACGTCGTGGACGCCTACCACCAAAAATTAGGCTCAATTTGCCCAGGAGTTTTTGCTCTCCATATAGGTGAAATATACACCCCTCATGTTCGAAATTTACTACACTTTTTTGGTTCTTCAACTCGCCTACAGGCGAGTCCGTTAGACCGATTTTTACGCTTAATACGTCAAATGACGCGGTTCTGCGCAAGGAAGTGTCTTTTTAATGTTACAAAATAAAAATTCAATTTTTGACTTATTTATTCGAAAAATTCAACAAAAATACAATGGCGCCTATGGAGAAAATTTAAAATTTTTTTAAAACTGTCATAACTTCCGTTGTGTGCAAGATAGAGTCGTAATTTTTGGTTCTAGGAGGGGTTTTCGGCGTCGGCCTAATTAATGGTGACATTTATATTTATTCCCAGTTGACCCCCATCGAGCCCCGTTGCCATGGCGACGAAATATGGGACAAAATTGGCTATAACGCCGCTTGTGTAAGAGATTTTTGCGAGATTTTTGCGCATGTAGGTGGGTTTTTGAAGATGGACCATCGAATGCCGCCTATCGCATTTTTCCCCGAACGACCCTTGTTGTTGCCATGGCAACGAAATTCGGGACAACATTGGCTATAACTCGGCTTGCGTAAAAAATTTTGGCGAAATTTTTGCGCCTATAGGGGGGTTTTTGGGGATGGGCCATCGAATGCCGCCAATCGCATTTTCCCCCGACCGACGCCGGTTATAACTCGGCTTGCGTAAGAGATTTCGGCGAGATTCTTGCGCCTTTAGGGGTGTTTTCGGGGATGGGCCATCGAATGCTGCCAATCGCATTTTCCCCCGACCGACCCCCGTTGCCATGGCAACGAAATTCGGGACAGAATTGGCCATCACTCGGCTTGTGTTAAAGATATCTTCGAGATTTTTTGCATTTACATAGCCCCATCTAAGGTTACCCAAATAATTTTCGCTGTTTTAGAGAACTGATATCATCACATCGTCCTTACATTGGTAAACTGGTAAGTTTTTTTTACATATATATTAATTTAAAACGACGGCGTGTCAGAGGGGCGGTCGCTTGCCTCATCGTTCCTTGTGTCCGTTCCGTGAGTTGTGTTCATTGCGTTACGTCCGTTGCGTTGTATGCGTTGCGTTGAGTAGAAACGCCGCTTAAGACGTAAAGGAGGAGCGCTGCAGAGTGCAGATGCTGTGTTGAACCTCTACGTCGACAATTCGATGGAATTCTTCCGTCGATTTTCCCACACAATGCTTTGGATTTTGATTTTGATTCGGTTACTTATAGGGTGTTTACACGATGAAGCAAACATGAAGCAAACACGAAGCAAGCATGAAGCAAATGTATTGAATATACACGTGCACGACGTGTGCCCTAAGTTTGCTTCATGTTTGCTTCATCGTGTAAACACCAACACCCCATTAGCCGGGAGTCTACTCCAACCCGTGACCTCGCAATCATTGGGTCCGACAAGCTACCACTAGACTATCAAGCCACGCCATGCTCGGATAAAAATACATAAAATGGTATTTTAAAATGTCAAAAAATGCAAAAACAACTCTACATAAAAGATTGAAGCCAGTAACGCTGTTGTGCTGCGCATAGTGAGTGCACTTTTGTCGTATTCTGTCCACTGCATGCATGCCAAATAAACCACACACAGTTATTTAACCGTAAACAGTTCCCTATACTGATTCCGATTACGGTTTCGTCGAAATAGTTGTATAGCGTAATCAAGATATTAATTTAATACTTCTGTACGGTGGTGTCACATGGACAGAATCACGCACAGTCGGTATATGAGACGTAACAAGAAAGCCCAGCTAACGCAAATGAAACGCGCGACAATGGTACATGTATGAAGACCAACTGCGAACCAGTCTAATCTCACCGATCGTAGCATGATATTAAGTCACCCCGTGTACGGACTTTTGGGATGGCTCCTTGAGCGGCCCGTTTTTCGTAGATGTAAACATTTATCAAAACCGAATATAAGCTAACGAAAATGCACAAAATTTATAGACTGTGTCACTACATCAAAAGTTTCTGGAATTTAAGTTAACCGATTATAAGTAATTTATAACGGCAGCGTAGATGTAAAAAGCGTCCATGCTACTCTCCGCCTACTGACGCCGTCGATGCCCAATACCCAAGGTGTCGGCACCCAAGGAACAATATAAGCAACACGGGCTGTCCGACTGCCGGGACTTGACCTAGGTGGATTATGCGCCTTAAGAAACGCCGCGGTAGGCTACGGATTACATCAGGCCGGTGCGTCTCTACGTTTGTCACTGGAAACGACCGACGGGCAACCGGCATGAGTGCCGAGCGAGACGCCGTCATAGAAATATATTGATCGCAGAATTGGTGAAAAGCGCCGACGACGTTTGTGACGCGTTGTTTAACGGCACTACGCACAATCTTGCTAACTTTGATTTATTTCTCAACAAATGTATTTCGGGCATGGTGCAGGTTGTATTATGGCAGCGCAGTAGATTTGCACCTGATCCTCGTTCTTTAAATTTTTTTTTCGTAACGTATTCTAATCGTGTATACACACTCGTAAAATTATACTTTTTTCATTGAACTACTACAGGGTAGTCCAAAAAACCGGATTTGTTTGAGCGTTGACAACTTTGCGACGATTAGTGGTAGAAAGGTGTGTGATATGTCAAAAGTTTCAGAATGCTTCAAAAATGCCTAACTTGCATGGCGGATTATTTACCATATTCTCCACCACAATGCACGGTAGCTTCTTCGAGAGTTGCAAGACAGTTTCTATCGAATTTTCCTCGATTTTATTACAGCGATATTAACCGAACAGAGCTCAGGAAGAGAATTACGTCAATCAACTGTCAGAAAGCCTAGTAGCTTAGAAGTGACGTCAAGAGGCGTGGATTTCTCGGGCCTAACTGAACTTAGGTCATAGCGATTTCTTGGCTATACATGCTGTAGCCCCAAAATGTAAACACACTCTTAGGCTCCACCTCCAGGCCAACACAAGACTCAGAGAAAGCCTTTTAAGGAGTAGGACAATACCGTTCGTAGCCTTAGTCTACTGCTACTTAATTAATATTCAATTTCTTCCCCAGGCTACCATGATCTTCATTTTAGCAAAGCTCAGACAGCTATGGAAAATCCAATGTTTACAGTTTTTTTTATAAGTACCTGACATTCTACTGGCCAGGACGCCCCGCTATACCAGACATTCATCACCAAACAACCTTTGAGAATACTTTTCCTACAATACCAGCAACCGATTAGCTATTCGTAAAATTAGCTTCCCCCATATACTAGAAAAATTTTCGTTATATTTCACCCATTTGCCGAAAAGCCCCCAATGCACGGATTTGCATGAAATTTTGCACAGGGGGTTGCCTCGCCGACATAATCACCTGTTTCAAATTTTGTGTCGATCAGTTGAGGGGTTTCGGATCTGCGCAGGGTCGAACTTTGTCATTCTTTATTGATTTAGGCGGTCGCCATTAACACAGGGCTGCGCTACCGCTCGCCTGTGATAACTGACTGTATTAGCTGATAGACGAGGAAGGGTAAAGTGATCTTCGCAACGGAAAATCCGCTACACTAAGCCTACAATGTGAGACACCTTACCAGGAAGACAACGCTAGGCCTACAATATGCCGGATGATCTGCCGGGAAGCAGCTCGGGCGAAAAGATGAAACGGAAAGCACAGGACAGAACACGATATAGAAAAGACAAAATGATCTGACTGATAAAAAGCTCAGCGAAATGCAAGAAACTAACGCACACATTATAGTCGGGGAGCTGACAGGGGTTATCGTGCACCCACTCTGGGATCAAACCCCATGCATATTTTATTGTACTCCAAGGGCTGAACTTTAGAAAAAATCATGTTAACGAGAAAAAATTTGGGATACAGGGTGCTTATTAGCCGTTTGTTGCTATGGCAACCAAAAGCTTTTAGCAACAAACTTAGCATACCTATAATAAAGATAATAATTGTCTAAACCTGTCAAATATGACGGCTATAACAAACTGTTCATACGTTATTAAGCACACGAAATCCAATGGTGTATTTTTCACATAGCAGCGGTTGTTATGGAGACAGATTCTGCGTAGCAACGGTTTATTTCGCAGAGATATAAGTATGCGACTTCAACCAAACCTTAGTTACCATATAAAGTAAAATCAGTAGTTATAGTTTTGTTTAGCAACCGTTACTAGGGACGCCGTGGTAAACCAGTAACAAAGTTTTTATGACGTAATGGCTCCAAAAATTTTGCTGCCAAAAATGCCATTTTTCGTTCGTCAACAAATGCAAATTTCAACGAATGCAAATTTTGTCAAAAATTTTGCCAAAATCCCGAATTTTGCCATTCTTCGCCATCCGAAAATAAAGCCTTTTAACTGGTGTTAACTGACTTTACGAAGTTCTGCCAAGACAGTTTCGAGGCTTTTGGCTTTCACTTTTTGTCAAAAAGTGCAAACTTTTTGAAAAATTTAGCCAAGAATTTCGCCATTTTTTCGCTATCCGAAACTGAGTGCTTGTTATAATAAATGAGTTTGAAATAATTTTGAAGCCAATTTTGAAGCCATTTGTCAAAAAGTGAAAATTTAGTAAATTTCGTCAAATTTTGGCAAAAGTTAATATTTTTGTTACGACTGCCAGTTTTCGTCATTTCGTCAGTTTTTCGTCGAAAACAAAATCCTTTGGAGTCTAATTAATACACCGCGCATGCAGCGAACCTCGATGCATTATCACACAATGTAATGATACGCGTAATATTATTGGTTTCTCCAACATCCACGCACGCAGCCGGCAGATGCTTCGTACAGACACTGTTGGAAAGCATCTTTTTGCAATGTTTCAGAACCTAGGTTTGCACATTTGTTAACGGTCTTTTGAGCTGGCTAAAAAGGTTACATTGTAGGCTAGACAATGACGCTTCAGCAACGCATTTTGTTTTGACGGTTAGCAGTGGTATGGGATAATGGGAAGGACGAAAGATAGAAACATGTTGAAAGGCCGCCGCGATATCGCACGTAGCCTAACCTGCAGCCGCCGTTCGGTTAGGCTCCAGCCTGTAGAATGACTGAACTTATTTTTGCACGCTTGTTGGTACAATAATTATAAAGTTGACAAATTTTCTAGCCGGGCTTATAATGCCGCAGTAGTGCGCTGCGCCCATGCGGTAGCTCGTGTCAATCAGCTGCCACTTCTGAGATTGTAAAGCGTTTTTGGTCACAAATCGCCGGACTCGCGCTAGAGGACTATCGGACTTTTTACTTTTTTCTATTACATTCACCTTCAGTTTATGCCTACGTCGTTCTGTTGGTCTGCGTTTGCTCCTGTTGTGATTGTTTTTGTTTGTTTTTTCTTGCTTGCTGCGTGCCGGTGAAATAACTAAATGAAAGGCATGATGCTGCCGTGGTGATTGCAAAACGTCGCATTCAATACATTGCACATTTCTCAGCGGCATGCGTCGCTGCTCCGCACCCGGTTCATCCAACTTCATCCCACTCTGATCCTGCCCTAGACGTTTCATCGCCAATTTAATTAGTATCAGCCGCACTACCGGCCGCTTCATGGAAGCTATATAGACACAGATTGATGCCGTTTTGGCGGACAATTGCTCTACAGTCGATGCGATCGTCATTAACGACATTAAATTTGCAAGCCCGGATTTAAATCCGGTTAGGCCTCGTTCGGTAAAAATGACGCGGAAGCCCTTAGCATAAATTTACTACCATTAATGTGCACATACTTACCGCATAACGTCGTAAATTTTAGATCTCGGAATACAGCGTATATATAGTACAGAGCTGCTCATTTCTCCACGCCCAAGAATGTGCTGCACCAAGTGAACTTTTAGATTTCGCAGCTTGCAACACGCCATAAAGAAGACCCACAATGCCTGCAAAATGTTGCCTTGCCGTTCAACATTCTCTGGCCTGTGATGCCCCTTTTTGTATGATCCCTGTTCAGCCGAACATGGTAAACTTCTGCCGCTGTAAATTCGGTTTTTATATGATCGTACGTGTTGTGACAGCCGTTTGACGACGGACACAAACACGCGAAGGCAGCGTCCGGAGGAGAGATAGAGAGCGAGACGGGACGCATAGACAGGTTTGCGGTTCTGGTCAGCTTGTAAGAGGCGTCTGTAGTATAGGACGGGCTGAAGTCTAGTGGACCGGCGGTCGGTGGGCCTGAGGCGACGTCTCGTGTCTCAAGGGAGCCGTACAGTGCCGCCGTCATGCCGCAGTGCCGCCGAGCGCAACGAACGAGCGACGTCGCCGTTGAAGATCGTGCAGTGACGGGTGATGCGTGCCGCTCGCCGCTGATAAATCAGACTCGTCGCTGACTCGTGCTTACGCGCATGCAGCTAAGAGGGTGCATACATGTGCGACAAAACCTCGCATGCGACAAAAACTGCTGTCAGTTAACTCGGGTTTGGCAGCGCCATCGTGCCATCTGCGTCTCGTGCGATGGCGCTGCTAAACTCGTGTTCATTGAGAGCTGCACTGCACGTAGTCTCGCCCTGCTTTTGTCGCATGCGAGGTTTCGTCGCACATGTAGGCACAATCTAACTCAGGCTGCTGCGGCAGTCTGCTTGTTCGGAGTCAAACATCATGAATGGGCATCCTGTGTAGAAACACTTTAAACTGCTGAATTTTTTGCATTTTCTGAGTAACCGCTTAGAATTTTAACGCGAACACACTACTTACTTATTACGTGTAATGTTGACAAAGGGCATGCCATTATCTTTAATTACGACAAAGTTATTATTTTTTGTAATCATATAGGCATTTCTCACGTTTACCTGCAGCGGAATATTACGTGTACAACGACAGGCGCACAATGTTTGCGCTGCAGAAAAAAACGCATTATCATTCAAACAACATAATTTGTTGTAGTCTCGGAAAAAAAATTCTGTAACTTTGCAACCGTAAAAGTGTATTAAATGTTGCTTGGTTTGTTTATGTCGGTATGAACAAATAATAGTCTAAGTGTGTAAAATTTCGTATTAAGATTTCAAGCAGTTACTGAGAAAATAACAGTTAACCTCAAGGGATGTTATATTTTGCTCATGCTCTGTTGATGTTTATACGCATCGTGGCTTCAGTGGCGTGCGATTATACAAAGTCGGTGTTGTCGACTGAGTACATGGCTTGTCTTGTTGTTATATTCGGCTAAGAAACTGAAGAGACAGTTCAGTTCGGTTCAGTTTATTTCTGTCACTTTGTACACATCTTTACATGTAGCCTATCGACGTTCAAGTTTGAACTTGCATTAAAGATGTTCAAAATTTATTGCAAGATTTGCAGACATGTTCTGCAACATTTTTGTTTACACCATGTAATCAGAAACTTGAACGCACCGGTAAAAGTTTGAATCGCAGGCAGAATTTCGTGAAGTAAACCGACGTGTCTGCGGGTTACTTGCAGTGGGCAGTATTGCTAGTAAATAAGTAGGCCTAAGTAATTTATATTTGTATAACGTGTTAGTGTAAATGATTTAGAACGCGATCGATTTGCTAGTAGAACGAGTAGTAAAAGTGTTTCAGCTAGGTGGCATCTAACGGTAGACGGAGAATATGTGTGTGCTATTTTGGATTGTTCGTAAAGGTGTTCCAAGTAGAACAGCTTCTGTGATGCGGGGTCTCCGACAACATGAAAGCTGGCAGTAGCGTCAGTCACAGACTCACAGTCAGTCTCGGAGAATAGTCATCATCATTTCTGTGCCGGCGAAGCACATTGTTCTCAACACTGCGACAACAACAGCAGCAGCTTTCGCGTCTCATTTTGACAAGAAAATTGCTCGACCGACCGACTGACCGACGACAAACGCTCGGCGGCTGAAGCCGGCTTTAACGGAACCGAGGGTCGGTGGGTCCGACCCGGTTGTCAGCAGGGCGCGGCCGGGCCGCATGTCATTTCTAGTGGACTGATACAGCGACTGCGTTCCCGTCACCATGGCAACCAAGTGATGCGGCAGCCAGACTGACAGATCACGCGTTTCGCATCCCGTCCGCACCCAAGTCAGAACTTTGCTGCAACAGCAGTATTAATATTATCTGTTTATTTAATGCACAGAACTGTATACATTGCATCTCGTAGTGCTTAACATCATAGATGGACAACAATACATAAGCATTAACAGTTGCTCAGCCTTAAGAATAGGCCGAGGCCTACACAGAGAGTACAAGGCGATTGACATGAGTTAGTAACCACCAGATATACATGGAAAAATCAATATTATTAAACGAGTGACTGAAACTAGCCAAAGAGCTGAAAGAAAGCGTAGCAAGCAGAGAGTTTTACTATTTTAATATCACTGCATGTAAAAGAAACTTTTGATACATCTCGTTTTATACATTTGCAAACATAACCTTTTGTGTTAAAAGATGGATGAAACGAAATGAGTGTTCGTCGAATTATTCGACGAACAACTTAGCTTCTAAAGTTCTGAGTATTATGTAATTATGTGAAAGATTGCTGGTTAATATTACTCTACTAAATTATTTTATTTTATTTTCGGCAAATTTTTTTATTCTAAATTTACTCACTTACAAAATTGCTATATTTCGCCAAAAACGTTACTAAGTTATTTTTTCCGTTCAAATATTTTCTCCAAATTTTACTCCTAATTTCTTCCTCCAAATTCTTACGAGGTACTACCTCGCTCGCCGGTTGTTTTCGTAACCGCCATTAGCGGTCCGCAAGTTTTCGGCGCGGTCGGCCGACATTGGTCGCCGACCCTCCCCCCCAGGTCCAAACCTGGGAAGTCGGCGACCAATGTCCGGGGGCGGTATGCATATCGTGCAAAACGATGTCGTAGTCAGCGACTAGCTAGTCACGACGTAGTTGACGTCGGGTAGTTTGACTCTGAAATTTCCTGGCATAAACGTGTCCGGCCTCGCTCGGCGTGCAGCTAAAAATAGACACAGGCAAACTTGTCTGCTGCAATTTCGGGTGTGCTTGTGCCTAATTACCGTTCCATGGCCTAAGTAAGAATGCGCGATGCGAATAAACGAAATGTATCGAACGCTAAATGTTTTATTAAGCAACTTTGAATACTGGAATTAGTTTCAATAGCGTAAATAACTCGCGAGAAATTATATACGATACATGACGTGATTGCAGCTGCTCCTTAGCGACGTTAGTTTACATTGACAACGACCGACTAAATATTTACGACAAATAAGCGACTAGAGTTAGTTCGGACGTAGGCGTCTGACTAGTGCTACGACGTCCTTATGCATACCGCCCCAGGTTCGTAACTTATGGTTGACGCTAGTCGCCGACCCCCCTGCACGGTGTCGAACGGACACCGGATTCATAATAACCAATGTTTGACCTTTCTCTCCCCCGCATGTCGGGTACTAAGGTCTTATATAAGAAGACTTATGTCGGACCCCTTCCCCTGGGATGCTTTCTCACGGACACATGGGATACTTCGTCATGGGATACTATGTAAAAGACACTTTTTGGCCAAACAGTATAAATAGGAGCTCGACGGACAGGCTTTCATTCGATCGTTTGGCAGCGAACAGTACGGCGTAAGCACCTCACACTGTGAATGTTGAGAGACGGCCAGTTTGGCCGGGCGAGTTTGTCGGAAATTGGTCATTGTCATACGAAGTCGGCCATTTTGTTTGGCCAGTCGTTGATAGTCGAAAGTCTTACTGATCAGCCATCTTGGCCGACCCTGAGCAAAAGCTAACTGTGACGCTTACTACGTCGGCGATTCGACTGTTTGCTGAATTGTTCTGGACACTTGTTGACGACATGTTTGCTTCGCCATTTTACTTTCTCGTCGTTGTTCATCGTCGCTGCTGATTAAATCGAGGTGACGCGTTACTTATTGGCCTGATTATTCAGTTTTTATTGCCTTTTGCTCTATTATCAAAACATGTTCGTTTTTCTTAATAAGGCCTTTGATTTTAGTCTTTAGTCTTAACCTGTTATTCATTTCCGGTCGACGGTGGCTTGATCGATCCAGCTTTTAAGCTGACCAGGTTCTACCAGCTTACCGCTGGCGGACCTCGGGGATTTGAAGGAACGCCAGACTTGCCCCAGCAGATCGCAGTCAGATAGCGTTGATTTCTGACCCATAACTACACTTCTGTCATGGCGGAAGATCACCAGTACTTCCTCTGCCAACGTCCGATAACTGCTAGTTCAGATGCGAATACACTTCCGGTTTCTACAGTAGCACCGAGTAGCAGTTCAGTCCCGACAGTGATCTCTTATTCAGTTTCTACATATGTTTGTTGCAAGACAGTAACTGCATAACGGAGAGCTACATGAAATTGCGCGAAAGTGACACCGCACAAAATAGCAAAATTGCAATACTTTCGACCAGTATTGTGCACAGGACACGTAGGCAGATCAATCACGTTGATTACACTAAATGGTGTAGACAGTTTTTTCACGAAAATAAGTTCTTAACTACAAGGCCTCGAAATAAAATGTGAAGATTAGCAATTGAGCACGTCAGTAAGCTTTCGTGTGGTTTGGATTTATTTATACGATTAACGTCTGATGTGTTACGCTTCTGTAGGTACATAGGCACTATGCAGAAATTATTCAGAGGGACAAAATTACATTACATGTGCAGATGGCTAACATTTCAGTGCATCTGAACGAAATAGTTTCGGGGTTGTGTCTTTAGCGTTTGTAGCGTCAATAAAAATAGAGTATTTTGTATAGTTTAGTAGTTGATATTCTGCTAGTTCGAAGAAGCTGATAGCAAGCCTAATAATGCTATAGTGTATAACAAAACAAGCCACCGCTTTACGTGTCACAATCGCGGTAATACACATAAACCGATTTTATCAGACCAAGCTCTTAATGGCAGTTTTGGTAAAGTGCTGTGATATATCGGCAACAAAGCTAAAATTACGGAAGCATTTTTTTTGTTTTAAGTAACTCCCAAAACTTTGCAGGTAATGTTAAAAATAACCCCGTGACTAAGTTTTTTTAGCTGTGCCGTTGCATGTTACGCGGAGATTAAAATTTAGCCGTAAAATTTTGGAGGCAACGTTACAAATCGTTCATCACGATTTATGAGCTGTTCCGCAGCCGATTTCTCGCTCCAATTTACTAAAATTGGGCCCCGGTGGATCGCTGAGAATATGGATCTGAATCAGCAGGGATCAATGTCGTCGAGATATATTCTGCAATCCGTGCCAGTTAGCAGCACTGATCTCTTTGTGCAATCCAGTCAGTGCGTGTGCACTGTGTTGTGTTCCTCGTGACGCTTAATGTTTCCCCATTTCATTTCGTTCTCATTTCATTTTATTTGACTCACACCACTTGAGCCCATACAGAAACAGAGAGAGAGACAGAGAAACAATACAAACACAAACAAAGCTTAATGTCTTTCCATTTGCCAGACGGACAGAGGTGTTGCTTGCAGCAGACGATCACGCACCGTTTCGCTATCGATCGCTTAGTTTATATGCTAACAATGCTGCGGACGTAGTAGCGACGTATGTGTACGACGCTCAGTCCTCAAGCTCCGTTTCCATCCGGCGCAAGACACGCAAGTGACGTAACGCACGCCGCAAGTACGCAACGAACGAAGCCGACGCACACACGACGCAGCGGCTTGGACGTTGAAAAATCTGATGAACAAGATAATGTTCATACGAACACGGAGTCTGTTCAATGCCTCAGTAAAATAGAGTAGGTCTAATTACTGCAACAAATGAGCAGCTAAGCATGTTTAGTAGTGTTTAGTAGTGTTGGCCGGGCCACATGATATTTCTCTTACGCAAGCCGAGTTATAGCCCATTTTGTCTCAAATTTCGTTGCCATGGCAACGGGGGTCGGTCGGGGAAAATGCGATTGGCAGCATTCGATGGCCCATCCCCGAAAACCCCCTTATAAGCGCAAAAATCTCGCAAAAATCTCTTACGCAAGCCGAGTTATAGCCCATTTTGTCCCAAATTTCGTTGC
>Ga0056128_1000144_pt1 | contig 48355 bp, 32 predicted proteins | sample WorMetLIZISLAND2_FD_71113 | JGI IMG/M metagenome (GOLD analysis project Ga0056128, IMG submission 71113) | Marine gutless worms symbiont microbial communities from Max Planck institute for Marine Microbiology, Germany - Olavius geniculatus... ... | reverse complement strand
CCATCTCAGAGCTACGGAGCGTCACTTGTCATATGGGATCACACAGTGTTACCTGCCACCCGACAGAGGTGAACGCGCCCCGCCTTAACCCCAGCCAGATAGGCCGGTACTCGATTTACCAACCCCGGAGGGATGGAAGGCTGAGTTTACCTAGGCGGTTGGTTACATCCCGAGATGGTTTACCTGCCCACAGGCAGTCACCCGTCGCAGTATTAACCGGGCCCGGCGTACGGTAACTTCACTGATCGGATCAGACGCGTTACCACTACACCACGCCTACCGCAAGTGATTTTATAATCTGTTCCATGCTATGCTGTAGCAATGGGACAGATAAAAAGGAGGAAAAGGAAGTGGAGGGGAAAAGAAGAAGGGGAAAAGAGCGTAGGCCCCCAATCTACATTTCTATCTACGCCACTGCTGTTTGTGCTGCTCTGCTACGTGTGTACCCGTATCATTCTGTTGCTGCCGTTTACTGACCAGGGCACGTGTTAAGCCGTGGGTGGACTCCAGGTGCTAATAAATTCACGAATCCATGGGTAAGCTCAGCGCACAGCCGTCTGATTGATTGATTGATTGATCACTGGTGACTGGGGCCGAGGTCGTCCCAGCCGACATCAATGCCAAGCCCGTTTATACTAGTCTTCTCCATCCAGTAGCGTAATTCTGTATCTAAAAGTGGATGCGAGGATGGGGGAGTTTTTGGCGGGAGTCTGGTGGTAAAAGCTCTAGTGGGGTCGAAAGCAGAGTCTTGGTAGGGTTCTCGTCATTTCAGTAAATCGTTGGGGTCTCAGTAATCAGTGGTGGGGTCTCAGTCTTACGTAACGTATTGTTCTTGCAGCAGTAACACTGTTTCAAAGGTACGATTTAAAGGGGAAAATTAAAATCATAAATTCTTGGGGGATTCGTAGACCTCCAACACTCCCTCCTGATGACGTTTCTGATTGACGAATTGGAGAGGGGTTGCAACCCCCTAACATGCGGGAGTTACACCTTTGTCTGCTTCCTCTGCGAATCCGTATCGATCTTTCTGTGTGGCTTGTTCAGTTGCTATAGTTAGTAGCTGGAATTACACAGTCTGTGTCAGATGAAAGAAATGCTCGCTAATTACTAGCGATATTGATTACGCTTATCAAAAAAAAACAGTGTTGGTTGTAACTATATCGTACCGGTAATAACTGCATTCTCAGTTTAGCAAATGTAAATATTGCTTTATTTATTTATCATTCGTTTCATCATCATTTAATCTATTCATTCATGACTGTCACAAATTTGCATATTTTGATGTAAGTTTTCAAGCTGAAAGCATATCTTCTCAATTGTGGATGCATTTAAGTGTAATTGAAAATCGATCAAAAGACCAGATATTAGGTAACCAAATATTAAGTAATAAGACAGCAGCTTTCTGTGGGGATCATTTAAACAATTATTTTTAGCGAGCAAGAGCAGATCGTTTCTCCATCACTAAGGAAACATTTTAGATCGACAGTTCTTGTGATCAAGTTCAATGGAAATTGCAAGCCGCGTTACAGAATGCGCGAAAACCTCCGAAATAAATCGGACTTACACAAAACTGAGAACATTGGTTGATTACTCTAGCATATACGATGTATATTGACGGCGTGCATGGCGCAGAGAGAAGCTGTCTTCAAGACATGATAAAGCATTGTAGTTTACAGCATCAGCAGCGCGCAACAACAATCTACGGTGTGAGTTCTAGATAATAGAAAGTAGGTTTCCTCTTGCTTGAAGCTTGGCGACACCTGCTCGACCATTGCATTGTCGGCGCGGCTGTGAGTTATTGGACACGGAAGAACACACCCCCTGGTCCAGAGACCAGTAGGGCGCCACTGTTTCCTGTCTGTAGTCACCCGCCTCGTCTGTCATCCGGCCACCCACGACGCGTTAATATTTCGCCGTTCACACGCGGAGCAAGTGCGACCGAGATTGACAGTCCGCTGCAAGCATCGTGACGTCAGCTGCAGATTACGCGCTTTCGGCCGCTACATGATCCATCCACAGCTGGAAAAGGCAGGACGACACAAAATTACGACCCGGAAGAACAAGAAAAGAAGTTTTGAAAACGTAGGTTTCAGGGTATTTAAAATACCCCAACGAAGCACAAAGCTTAAAATTTTAGGTTGCTTTTAAGTTTTTATTCGTTGTGCAGTTTCAATTAAATTACATATCACATTTAATTTTATCTTTTTGTTATCATTTTTGAGTTTTGCTATAACTTGTTGAAAACGATATGACAGGAAGAAGAATGATGTATAGAATATTCTTCCGGGTGGCAATTTTGTACACCATTGAACACCACAATCGTAAAAACAATTTTAAAATATTTAGAGACATTTTTAAAAAATTACAACTTATAAACCCGACAGCTTTTTTTCAAAACCTAGTTTTTTTCCAGAGCTAGTTGGACCCGGCGTGTCAGCGGAAGGAGCACAGAGAGAGTGCTGAATGCTGATCGATTTCTTCGTCGTCCTGCGGCGTGTGTCGTCTGTCCGCGCGTCACGGCTCACTGCAGACAGACGGACAGGCGTCCGTAGCGGACAGAAAATATCCGCCGGTGGCTCATTAAAATGTATCTCCCATAAAAAAAATCCGCCCGGCGAGAGATAAGCACGGAATTGATATGTCTCCCCCTTATTAAAATATCGACACCGGCCCCACAATAAGAGCGTAATCGATTTAGCAAAAACCGAAACCGGTTTCGTGAAACTGAGATTATAACTGGCGAAACCGTCTCTGGACCAGGTTTCGCTGGCTGAAACCGGGTTTTCGTTTGTTTACTTATGCAAGATTAGACTTAAATAAGACCAACATTGAGATAAATTCATTTTTTAGCATTAGGTATTTATTTAATAGCGGATATTTTCGTATGCGTGTGTGGTAAATGTGAATTTGTTTTACAAGATCGTTCACGCAGTGAAATCAGTCTCGAGCAAATCCATTCACAGATCGAAACCTAAACCCGAAACTGGTTTCAGTTTTGCTAAATCGATTACGCCGTAAGTCTTCCCGTTATAGGATCGTCCTCCTCTCTCAGAAAAGTCTCTCCGCCGACAATTTACCGGCAAAATCCGTCTCGACCGGGCGGCCGCCGGGCGGGGCGGATATTTGCCGGTAAATTGTCGGTCGGGGAGACTTCTGGAGGAGGGCGATCCTATAATGGGACACCGGCGCCGGCGGCGGTGTCTGCCACTGTCTCATTTCGTTTCGCGCGTTTCACTTAAGCTGCTAGCTGTTAGCTTCCAGTCTGAACTACGCATCGATTAAGCAAGCCTGCAGTCCGCTGATCGATAGCAGCGCCATCTCGCAGTATTAGGCGAAGTCGCTTTTTGCTGGGAAGCGATTCCGACTATAGCGACACGTTTCTTTGTAGTATGGTCTGTCTGTCCGTCGTCTGTCGTCTTTTACATGCCTAAACCGCTCGACGGATTCAAATGCCATTTGGCAAGTACACTTGTTGGGTCCACAAAACCATTGTAACAAATGTCGTAAATGAGGATGCCAACCCCCCAGTGAAGGGGGGAATGTTTTTTTTTTTGGGGGGGGGTCGAACTCTGCGGCCCAAAACGTGCACTTACAAGTCTGTATGGTACTCTTGACGTGTGAACTGAAAACTTTTGATCGTTTTGACCAGCCGTCTGTGTGTTCGTTTGTCGGTTTCTGCGTACGTGAAGATCCGCCGTACTTCGTTTTGCGACCTCTGCCGCTGTATCAGCGTCATCCCGGACAGTCGGTCACGATGCCTTGCGCCGCCGACGGCGACCCCAAGCCGACGATCGCTTGGCGAAAGGTTTGCACAATGCATAAAATAGTTTCGCATATTCTAGTTCGAAAACTCGCCAGATGATTGCTGGAAACAAATAGGGCTTACGCCACAGAACTGCATTCAGATCCGTGGAGCTCAGTAGTATAAATCCATTTATACCCCGTTTACACGATGATGCAAACATGATCAAAACAACATCAAGCATCGAGCAAATATGAAGCATGCATTAAGCATAATCTACACGAAGCAATCATCAAACAAACATCGAGCAAGCATCGAGCAAACGTCAAGCAAACATCAAACAATTAGAGCACACGTCGTGCACGTGTATTTTGGATACATTTGCTTGATGGTTGCTCGATGTTTGCTTGATTGTGTGAACTGGGTATTGGGCGTATACCCGTTATCGAAATAATTATGTCCTAGCAGACTGACTGTCATTTTCAGTAGGTCTAAATGCGCTATTTTGTTGTTGTTTGTTTTTTTCTGCCTTCGTGTTTAATTCTGCGTCTTGTTTTTTTTTTAAATTTTTATTTTTAATTGATGTGCTGCTTAAATTACGAGATGAAGTCGTGGGACTGCTAACTGCTTACGTACAGTGTATCTTCAGAAATGTGTTTGTAAGTTAAAAATAGAAGTCAGTGTGGGCGGCTTAGCCTTCGTGCTGATATTGATGCAAATGATGGTAGCAAGTTAAACAAAAAAAGTCACATTGCGCCGAATTCTTAAACGAACTAGAATTCTAGCAATCATTTAAGACGATCGGAACTGGTGTTGTGCTGTATCATTCATTTCACAGCCGCGGCGACGCGGTTTAGCTGTCACGGTGAAACTTCTTTCTATCAGCAGTCTGTGACAGGTCTGTATTAAATTTGCGGCTGCCGGTTCAGGGCGAAGGCGCATTTCCAGTGATCAGCAAGGCGCTACAGTATGGCGGCAACCTGACGATACCTCACTTGACGCTGGATGATCAGGGCAGCTACGAGTGCGTCGCCTCAAACCCCGTCACCAACGTCATCGTCTCCTCGCTGCTCATCATCGAATGTACGCCTAGCCTATAGCCTATACACACGCTTGTTTGCAACATTTGTATTTCACAAGCGACGCGCTTAAGATGTGGTGGGGTATTGCAAATTGTTCACGTAACTTTATTGTTACGCTTCGATTCTCATTGCCGGTCCGGTCATTTGCAAGCAACCTTGAACGAATTTCTAACCTACTGTGCGCTTAAGGCAACTCAGCCTTCTACCCTTCTCGAGATGGGCTCAGTCTAGTGTGACTGATCGGAACTTGCTGCAAGCCGCGGGTCCAATTGTTCCTTGACGCGGGCATTGGATGGCCGCATAGTGCGCTGCGATATCACTAGCTCCTGCCAATCAGCTGCTACTTCCGAGATTGTAAAAGCGCTTTGGGCGTTGAGTCCGTTTTATGCAACAAGCAGTATAGCAAGTATCGGACTTTTCCTTTTTCTTATTTTCTGGAACTTGACGGTAAAGAAATGTTTTAAAGTTCTTTTTTGTTGAGAGACAACATTGTAGAATTAAGTTGTTGTTGGTTGGTGTGCACTGCAGCGACGTCGCCGCACGCTCCGTACAACGTGAGCGTTCGAACGTCGTTCTCGTCGGCCGACGTCTCGTGGCTTCCCGGCTACGACGCTGGTCACCCGCTTCACTACGTGCTCTGGTCAGTCCGCTAAACCCCCGTTCACACGATGAAGCAAACATGAAACAAACTTAAAGCGCACGTCGTGCACGTGTATATTGAATACGTTTGCTCGATGTTTGCTTCATGTTTGCTTCATAGGGTGTTTACATGATCAAGCAAACATCGAGCTGGCTCAAGCAGGCCTATTGGAACCCTGCCCATGGATCAAATGTAGGCCTAAGCTTAGGCTCTTAGCCGACAACTGATCACGTGTTACAATTACAACTCGCCCGCCCTCCTAATTAGCATGTTAATTACCATAGAACGTCGAGCTAGCTGCTCGATGTTTGCTCGATCGCGTAAACATTCTATCATCGTGTAAACGAGGTATTAGGCCTACACCACACTGAGCTTGCACTGGTACTGTTTCCACGATTATTTCCGGCTGCAGTCGTGCGTCTTAAAGCAAACGACGGAGTAGTCTACGCGACCTGAGCGTGGTTTAAGTACAATAACACACTGTCTGGAGTGGTACAAGCTCGACGTACTCGCTTACTAACTCCAGCAGTGCGGTATTCAGTACTGCCTCGATTACACATCAACGCTAACCGTTTTTAGTAATCGCTTTCTTTCAGAATCAAACGCTGATTGAAAAAATGGTCGAAAAAAACGTCGAATCATGATTTCTAACAAAAATATGACCAAGTGGTAGGAATAGAAGTAGATAATGTATAAATGTGCCCAGAGTCAGCAGGTACATGAAATGTACTGGTAAATATGACATTTACGACAATTAAGTGTCATGATTAGCGTAGACTAGAAGTCCACGATCAAATGCTTTCGATATCTTAATCTCGCCATCTTTGATGCCTCGCTTTTTGCAGGTCGCTACGTTATGTGTCTGTAAAACTTAATTTTGAGAACAGCCCATGTTGCTGGGCTGACGTTACAGGTACAAGCGGCACGACGGTCGAAACGAGTGGAAAACGATTCATGTGATACCGGAGGGCGAGACGGCGACGTCGATGACCGTACACAACCTCCAGTCGAACACCGTCTACAAGTTCATGGTGCTGTCGCGCAATCGACTCGGAGATGGACTTTTTAGTGCTACTGTTACCGCTACCACCAAAGGTTAGCAGCTATGTGCGTGCGCGCACGCATTGTGGCACAAACTCTCACAAGCTGTACAACAAGATGTGGATTTATCGTAGCCTTCGATTTTTTGTGAAGTGCTGTTGTACAATAGTTGTTGTGAATTCAGTGTTGTAAACCGCCAAACTACGACTTGTGCATTTCACAAGGTAGTGTAGCAACAGTATTAAGGTGAGGTGGGCAAAGTTATCATTACGTCACGTTTTTGTTTGATATTGCATGTTAAAAATTATTAGAATTGGTCAATGTCTCACGGAGCTAATCCGACCTATTCAAAAAATAAAAGTGTCTTTTTTCGGGACACGGTGCAAGCTTATACCCCGTTTACACGATCAAGCTGGCTCAACGAGCTAGCTCGACGAGCTATGGTAATTAGCATGCTAATTAGGAGGGTGGGCGGGTTGTAATTGAAAGGCTTATATAACACGTGATCAGCTGTGGGCTAAGCCTAGGCCTACATTTGGTCCATAGGGCGGGGTTTCATCAAGCCTGCTTGATGTTTGCTCGATGTTTGCTGATCGTGTAAACGGGGTATTACTGCATATTGTGACGTATCTGTTTACTGCGTTTGATAATATGACTGTTGAACTGTTGCAGCGTTATCTGCCGATGAAGAAAACCCTAATAAGCAAGGTAGTAATAACAGACTTGCCGTTCTTTCCGTTATAATGTTTGTTATAGTTACAGAGTGATAATATACCGAGCTAAGTTGTAAAATAAAGTAACTATCTCATGGTTAACTTTGCTGTAACTAACGTAGTAAACTACAGATTAAAGTTTTTAAACAATATTAAACGATCAAAGATAATATATCGAGTGGTAAGCTTATAGCTGTTGTGGCTACAGCTGATCGTTTGTCTGTGCAAACGTTAACGACGCATAGCCTATCGCTTCGTTTAGCATCAGTCTTTGGCTATAGCAGGGTGATTAAAGTCATCATTAATGCGCTGTTAATGTGACGCTAATGTCTGTTTCGTGTGTACCGGTAAGCTATGCATCTAGTCTACGTCTTGCGTCTCACTTTGGTTATATTGGCCCCTTATTGTTGCCTGATTAAAATAAAGTGAATGAGTAAATGAATAAATGAATGAACTGAACTAGATGTACATCGTAACTGTGTGCAGCGAGCAAAATGTACGGCTCGGGCGACGACTACAACGGATACGACGACGAAGTGGACGCGTGGGACAACGACAACTACGAAGACCGGTACAACGGCGACGGTGCCGTACAGCCCAGCGGTGCGTCGATTAACTTTAGGCCTACAGAATTATTAGGCCTCATCGCGGGTTGACTGAAGATGTCGGACATGAATTTGACGGACGTGAAATTGACAACCCAAGTGTCTAGGTACGAAATTGACGAACATGAAATTGCAGGACAAGATATATTGATAATCTTCATTCACCAACACAATGTGGTAGATAACGAAACAAAAAATATATAAAACAGTTACTGGGCTATGGCATATCATAGACACACATGACCTTAACTATAAGAGTATTCTGACAGATTAACGTACATCTTTTGAAAATAGATCACATTACAATGCAGTGTGCAATTTTTTTTGAAAAACAGCAGAACACAAGCCACAACAGCAAAGTAAGTTGTATAATATGCATATATATAATATGCTGAAATGCATAAAATGTTACGAAAACATCAACCTATATTTAGCTGCAGGTGAGCAATGATAAATCGAAGTCTACTCATTATAGGCGTATGTATTCAGCCACTTGAAACAAGTCTTGCATATTCATGTCCGTTAATTACATGTCTGGCTACTTCGTGTTCTGCCAATTTGTCTAAATTTTTCCTTCATTTTCATGTCAGCTAATTTCATGCCCGGACATTTAGTCCGTCTATTTCATGTTTGTCAATTTTATGCCTGGACATTTTGATAGTCCGTCATTCTCACGTTTGTCATTTTCAGCGCCCTTCTCATCGCTTCTTGCACGGCAAGCGATTCCGACTATAGCGACACTTTTCTTCAGAGCGTGGTCTGTCTGTCGTCTGTCAGTGTTCGTGCTCTCTGTTTAAATGTTTGTGCTCTCAGTTTAAAGCTTGGGCTGACGACTGCTATTCCGCTTTTTACCTAAATACTTAGCACTTGTTTCTGTAGTGAGGTTTTACGTGGCTTACACGGACGTAGGCTTAAAGCTTATGCAGAATTGTGCAGTTCTTGCTGCTATAATTAAGACTTTACCAAACTACTGTTTTTTTTCCTACACAGGATTGAACAATCGGAGCTAGTTTAAAGGCAATGTATAAAGCTCAGCGTACTTTTGCTATGGCGTCTCCATCTCGTAAGCTGTTGCTTGGGTTTATCGACGGATTACGTAGTTTTATCAGAAAAAAATGGTAAGATACTAAGAACGTGAGAAAGAACTACACTGTAATGACTGTTATTACGATGTCGACTGTTTGAATGCAGTGGCGTAGCCAAGGGGGAGATGGTCCAGGGGTCCAGCCCCCTAATCCTCCAGACAAAACATAAGCATAAGTATAAACTGCACGAAATTTGCCAATTTGGTTAGTTTATTTTTGGAAAAATAATTAAAATTGTTGCCACCAGATCTCATCCTTTAAAACTAAAATGCATCAAATTCGATTTCGGCATTTCGGCTGGGGCTCCGCCCCAGACCCGCTAGGGGAGCTCTCAGCGTTTCTCCAGGTCCCCTAGCTAAATTTTAAGGGGTCCTACTTCTAAGGGAAGGGAGGGAAGGCAAACAGGGGAAGACAGGCTGTCTTTAGAGGAAAGGAGTAAAAAGGGGCGCAGCAGGAAGGGCATAAACAAAAGAGAAAGGGGCAGAGAGGGAAGGGAGACGAAGCTCCGCAGTTGAAATTTCTGGCTACGCCACTGTTTCAATGACTGCAGGTCCACGTCCAAATCCGCCAAGCAATATAAGCGTGTGGCAGACCAATGACGGTCTTCACATCGCCTGGCAGCCGCCGACCTACACCCCAGTCACTGTCGACCAGTACATCATCGAGTACAAGACCGTCGGGCAATGGGTACCACTCGGCGACCCTCATGCGGCCGACAAGAAACAGTACACGTGGAAGACTGTGTCACGAGGTGCCGTTTATAACTTCCGGCTGCGCAGTATCTCGTCGACAAATGCCCGCAGCGAACCCACACGGGTCGTCACTTTTACCACTACTGGTACGCCTCCTATATACCAAGCCAATACTTTTTGACGCGCTACAGCTATGCTGTAAAATGCGTCCATGGCACGATTGTCGTCCGTCTGTACTGTAGCTAAACGGTGCGAGATAGGACCAGTTTGCTACTGATCACCAACTGGAAGTCGCATATTCCCTTTCAAATGACATGAAAATCATTGACCTTGGATGACCTTGAAGGTCAGCACTGCAACAGGAACTGTATATGCTGTAGCGCGTCTTTTCTAACGACAGCTGGGTTTTCTTGTTCTTAGTCTAATAATAACATCCACAAGACTGTCAGGCCTTGTTCAAGGTTAAGGTAGGCCTACTGCCCTCGGATAGACGCAGTATCGTGCACGATGCACACAAAAAACACACACGTAAAAACCATTGTGACCTTGACCATTGATCTGTGACCTTGATATATACTTCTGTTTCACCTTTGTATTGCGACGTAGGCAGCTTTAAGTAGACCTAGGCCTATGTTTTCTTCGAAAAAGAACGTTTCGTTTGTGCGTGTTCTTGTTATTTTTTTTTGTAACAATTAACTTAAATGAGCCTTGGTAATTTTTATGAGGCAGGTTGTTTCTCGTTCACGGTGTACGTGACAAGCATGCAGTTGGTGTTAACGTTTCAGTTCAGTTCAGTTGATTCACTCCATTCAGACAAAATACGTGAATTGGCTATCTAGTAAAACAAACAGAAAGCACCAATGGAACATTACTAAAAGGCACTAAAGTGGACTAACAAAAACAAATGTACACAGTCGCTTGTAGCACTGGAGTAAGCCTAATAAACAAAAATCGACACGTTTGATGCAGTGTTTAAAACTTTTGAGACTATAGCGAAATTAACAATGCCACATAACAAATAGTTCCACACTTTTACAACTTTTTTACTGAAAAATGTTAATCTACACCGTGGTCCATAAAAAGATGAATAACTCCGTTAAATCCTAACTGGTTTTAACAATTTTTGGCATGCGACATCGACAAAAAACTTAAAGTAAACGAGTTTAGTTTTGGCCACCTAACCTCACTACTGTCGCTACACTCTCTTGTGAATATATGTGCTGTTTCGCACGCAGATCCGAGCCACAGTGGTAGCGGTATCAGTATGAGTGACACGATGCTCGGTCTGCTCTCAGGAGGCATTGTTCTTTTCATCGTCATCGCTACTGTCATCATCATTAAACGAACGTTGCACAGGCGACGAAAGAGACAAGCCATCCGATACGGTAAGCTTAGGTTAGGCCTACTATTAATCACTAATAGAAAGTCGTACACTGGCTCTCGATTGGCGCCGAATTTAATGACCTTGAATGACCTTAAATGCCAAAATAAAGGTTTTATGGATTTTTTGGCGATTTTGGGCTGCGACACAAGTCTACATCATTCACAAGGTGGCGCCACGGAACTATCGTTATGCGATCCAGATAGAGAATTTGGAATTTGTATATTAACTTAGAGCGAACACCCCAAGTTTTAGCTAAACTACTGAACCGGAACTGCTATAGGCTTTTGCGCGTCTCGTGAGCATTAGCTTAAATTTATTGTTTCTGTTGCTGCATTATACTATGTTCGTGTGCATGCAGATACCGTCAAGTATTTTGGACCAACACAAAACGACATGGTTCAAGGGTAAGTAAATACTGTACAGAGTGTTTTCACTGAACGTACGCGTATCCAGATGGAGTTTTATCTGTGATAAGTCCATTATCAGGAAAACATGCCTGTCTGAAGGTGCACTATCAAAATGAGCGCACACGTAAATTAGTTTATTTCAACGTAGATACAGTCGAGTTAATTACTGTTATGACAAGCTGTAAATCCTTTTCAGTCTAGCTCCTGCTGCTTCGTTCTGACTTGTATAAGCTACTGCTAGAAACTGAAGGCCTATTATACAGGGTGGGCCAAAAAGACGTGCCACTATACTTTTGTCCATATCTTTGCCAATTATTGGTCTATTTTCAAACTTCTTTCGCTGGCACACTCTGCAGACAATTTGCGATAATGTGGTTATTATAGATCTTACCACACCGTAAATGCGTCTCTGCACTACCTTGTGAAATATGAATGAAAAATGCACAAACAATGATAATAAGAAACATTTTGGTAAAATTGAAAATAAACACTTCAGACCAACATTGCAGTGAATGGTCTGTATGACACTAAGCTCTGTGGGTGTAACACAGTCTAGTGTCATAGGCCTACGAATCGTTCATCGCAATGTTAGTCTCAAACGTTTTTTCATTTATCTAATTTTTTTTATTATCATTAGTTTTTGCTTATAGTTATATTTCACAAGGTAGTGTTGAAACGTATTTACGGTGTGGTGGGATATATAATAACCACATTATTGCAAATTGTCTGCAGAGTGTGACAGTGAAAGAATTTTGAAAATTGGTTAATAATTGGCGAAGATATGGACAAAAGTATAGTGGCACTTTTTATGGCCCACGGTGTAATATCTGTGAGCGACTGTTCGTAAAAGTTTCATCAGGCACATGATGAGTAGGCTAACTCCTAATTAACGTCCATTCGATGTATTCGATTTGTGGGTAGGCTACATAAATTAGCCCAGTAGTGGACACTACAGTGATGTCGTAGAATGTCGGAGGATACATTTTTAATCGAGCTTTGTGTGTTTTGTGTTTTAGCAACGACCGAATACCGGAAGGTATGATCGCTAAGTTCTTCTAGCACACGGTCATTGTAGGCCTATATATGAACAACACGTAGTTTAATTTACGTGTTACATTTTTCACAGTGCGCTTGTACACAACACTTCAGTTACTCGTTGTAACACTCAGGCCTATCAGATGTTATGTTATGTGCTAAGCAACAAGACTGTAGTTTAGTTTTTAGCCGACCGTGCTTAAGAAACGGTCGAGCTACTGGTACGGTTGTTGTCTGTCGTCTGTAACGTAGGGGCCTGTATGTATTGTGGCTAAGCGTTCGGTCTTAGGGAAAAAATTTTTACACGAATAATTAGCGATGTGTCTTAAATCTAAACTGCAAAATTTTAGCGATATCGTGCAAAAGAAACATTTTTAAAGTTGGGGTTGAGTGGATGGGGGTAGGAAAAATGTGCTTTTTCAACGGAAAACTGGCCATATCTCGGAAACGGTGAGAGATATGGCCAAGCTATCACTAATAAGAAGTGGCATCTTGGTTTTTAAATGAAATGAAAATTATCGACCTTGGATGACCTTGAAGGTCACTGACAACAAATACGGTCGGCTATCATAGCTACAGCTAGGCTTCTTGTATAGGCCTGATATTGATATTATTGTTCAGAAGCTGACGCTGACAACACTGTTGTGTTGCAGTTACGTTATGTGCGCTGAACGACAACGACTCTGCTCATGTATTCGACAACCACGTCACCGTTCTGCCGCACGCCAACCACGAAAAGAAAATACAAGAAACGCCAATATAGGTGCATATTCCTTGTACTCCTGGTCACGTCTAGGGCTTGAACGTTTTGCTGCTGTTGAAAGTAAATATGGAATATTGTCTCACAAGCCATTAAGAGATAGCCTAGACCTATAAAAATCTGAACCTGGAAAATAAAGTGCAATGTACACGTATTATATAGTATTATTCAGTATATTATTATTATGTAGTACGAGATATTGAAACAGAACTCATATCCATAGCATAACCATAGCGGGCGGTAGGCCTAGGGGCGCATCGATCGTGCATGGGCGGGCGCAGGAGGTTTTCAAAGTAAGTCCGAAAATGATGCCTTAATATACGATTTTTCAGTTTTAATGCACTACAATTGAAATTTGCAATATTTGTATTTGACAGCGGAAAAAAAGTAAAATTCTTAATGTGATTGTTTAATTTCTGAATTAGCCGCTGTGATATTATTTTTAGGCGGCATTGGTCGTGCACGCCGCATATTCCTACAGTTTTTAACGTAACGTGGACCGTTTGTCTGATTCGTGTTATTACAATACCAATTACAAACTGACTAGGTCTATTGTGCGTTTGGTTGTGTGTAAAGCGTGACGCCGAGTTGTTTAGTGGGAAGCAAGCGACAAGACGTGAGATGGCCGGTCCTAGGTGTCGCGTTGAACGAAGGGTAGGACCTATGACACACTGACGCAAGTACGTCGCACCTGCTGGCCAAGTATGCAACATCAACAGCTGCCTTATTCATCTCATCTTCAGTTGAATACGTTATGTTACCCGTGTGTACGCCAACACTTGACAACCTGCTGTCAAGAATCTCTCCACCACTGACCAGTCTGGTTACAGCCGGAACGGCAGGCTAGAAGATCAAAGATGCGAAGTTAGATAACGGCTGGAGAACTGTCATTGCCATGTCTGGCATTGTTATCCTGTCGAGTGAAGTGAGATCGACTGTGTTTCAACAACTGCGGGACGTTATTATGCACAACAACTACCTCGTAAACTATTTTTTGCACTAAACGTCAAAATTAATAAAAATATTTACTGAAAATTGAAACACTTACAGTATTAAAAAAATGCAGACTGATTTAGTTCTTAGCTGCATTATGTGTTACAGCGAAATAACTGGTACGTAACAATTATGTTTTTATATACCTATGTTATATAGCAAACTAACCACATGATCACAAATGTGCGTTCAATTTTATTGCAAATAAATCAATGTTATCCACTCGTGGTCATATCAGATGATTAGTAGGCCTATCTACTATCTAGAGGGTGGTCCAAAAAACGGCACAAAGTTAATGACACCATAATTATGCAACCATATGTCATAGAGTCATGTGGTTTTCAGCAAAATGCTCCAAAAGAAATTCTTTACGTTAAGGTGAGGTGGCTAAAACTACAGACCTTTGCGTCAAGTTTCTTCTTAATGACGCATGCCAAAAATTATTGAAATCGGCCAATGTTTCACAGAGCTATTGAAAAAATAACAGTGGCATGTTTTATGGACCAAGGTACATTGAAGGTAATACTGTTTTTCAATAGTTCACTTGCCAGCGGCAAAAACAAAGAATAATTAATTGCTGTACTTAAACACTGACTTTAGTCATGTGAAGAATTTTTTCAAAACATTTTGCTGAGAACCGCATGACTCTGTGATGTACGGTTGCAAAATTATTGTGCCATAAACTCTGTCCCGTTTTTTGGACCACCCTGTAGATAATCATTCACAGCTGTGGGACAAAAAACAACTTGTGAATGCAGGAAATTATTGATCACGTTTATTTTGCAAAAAAATAGGCAGAATGACGCACAAGAGAAAGTAATGCCACTTAACAGTTTTTTGTGTTTGTGCTTTTCATGTCGACCTTGTGAATTTGATAGGCCCCAAGATGGCATGGAGTTTGCCGAGTTTGGAAAGCGACTTTTTATGCTCAACTAAAATCAAAGGCATGATAAGACTGACAGCAATAATTTCATCTGAGAAAAAAACAGCAAATGGCATTCAGTCACACTGTACCAGTTTACAAATGTTGCTAAAAAGTGCTGCCAGGGACGTTGAAAGCCACAGCAGGTCCGGGGAAAAGATTCTTGTGGGCTGCGAGGCCTGTCTGGAGAAAATTTTTTTGTTAATTCTGCTTTTTAAAATGGCACATCTTGGTGTAATTTGTATTTTTGTGCAACGGCGAAGCCGAAATGTCTCAGGGTCTGGGAAAAAAACTTCAAGTTATTAATTGTTGAATATCGGTAACAAAATATCTCCAAAAAAGTTTATCGCAAAATTTTCCAGCAAGCTGTGGACGCTGACCGAATTAAACAAACTGTTGAGGAAGGTCGACGCAGACGTTTTGGGGTGACCTCACAAAAGATGCTGTAGTAATTGTTTGCGTTGGCAGATTTAACTGAAATTTGGCACTTTGATTGCCAATGGATGGCGCATTGTTGGCATAAAATTTTGCCAGAATGTGATGTTGTTTGTTGAAGTTACGCATTAAGCAAATGGACTCGGGTCTACTTATGTAACGCCACATTGGTAACCAAGATATTCAACCATTTAATACCTACACTAAAAATATTCTTTTAACAAAATTTGTGTTCGCTTCAGCTATTTTTTGGGGGGATTAAGAGCATGAAATTTTATTGAGATTTGTTCAGATTTGACATTTTTATTGCACAATGTCTAGGGGTTTACTTTTTTACCGGTAACAGTGTACATTGTTCAGAAGAAAAATGATTACACGTACACAAACATGCACATCATCCGAATACATAACCAGCTGCTACCCCTGTCAGACTGCAGCTCGTAGCTTATTTTATTTCTGCCCGACATTTCACTTCTGTCAAAGTTATTAAAATAATATTGTCCAAATGTCCAATGTCCAGAATGCCGTTTGCCAGCAGCAGTCTGTGACATACTGCAGCCAGAACAACTCCTGAACATTCAGCAGGATAAAATGCAGTCTCGGGAATGGTCAACAACTCGATATTCCAGCTGCATCTCTGACGAGCTGACGTGGTCAGTTCTAAGTCTTGAAGATAACCCGCCGATAGTATTTAAGCTCCTTAATGCTCTCCTCTATATCTTCAAGTGCCCTGAAACACAGAACAATTTTTGGTGCAGCATCTGACAGGCAGATTTACCTCGATATGGCCATTAACATCATCATCATCATAGTTATCTAACGTCATCATTGTAAGTTGATCAGTGGCATTGTGACCGGGAGAGGAGGGGGGGAAGCAGGAGACACAATTGTCCCCTCCCCCTTAAATTTTGGGCTGTCGGAAAATTACCAGAAAAGGCTATAAAATGCCTTGGACTGCCAGTACGGCATACAAAGCCTCAACCAAGACAGTAGGTACTTCAATAAACTAGAAGCATATCTCGGCCAAGTGAAGTGATTTAAACATTACTACTGTAAAATGTAGAAGTTTTCACAGGAGGGCGCCACCGTTCCTGCCGGTTGTGTATAACGTGGAGATGATGAGTCATCGTGTACACCGAACAACGGACAGAACGACCAATCTCTTAATCTCCTCCAATGTTCACTTCCTTCACCTTGGCGGAGATAATAAATTCAACTTATAAAGTAACTTAAGAGTACGTTTAATTTGGGCACTTTAAATGACTTAATTTTAGTCTAAGTAATCAATTACACACAACGACGTCAGACCTTTGTTATCAAAATCAAACAAGGTTGATTAACAAGACACAAAACAGCAGGATCAAACATCCACAGGGCACATGCAACTCTTGGAGAAATTATCTGAGGCCCATGACGATTTTCTCAACTAGCAACAAGTAAATAAACATTGTCAAGTAGGTAGCCCGCAGAATTAAAATTTAAAAAGCATCCAAAATAGCTTCTTACAATAAACTAATACTATAATTATTATCACTATTATTATTATTATTACACGGTTTACAACACACGTTTATGTCATTCACAGTGTAGTGAAGAATCACAAGTGTGGGCACGTTACGTGTCACTGCAGGAAAACACGGCTGTACAGAGCAGATTTGAGCCTATTTTTAAATGTACCAATGGTAAAAGTTGAATCAGAGATGACAGTTTGAGGTAGACTGTTCCACACTGTAGGCGAGGCATGACAAAAAGCACGCTTAGCAAAGTTCAGAAATGTTGCAATGATCTGTGGAGCATTTTCGCCTCAAGATCAGAGATAGGTAACCTGCTTAAATCAACAAGGACCTAAGTAATTTGGTAAAAAGCAGAATTGCTGATCTCTGCTGCCATCATTTTTTCATAAGCTGGAAGCAACAGCAATCGTGTGCTTTAACTGGGGTTCAACCAACCAACGATTCGGGTCCGCTATTCCGAAGGTCCACTATTCCGAGGGTCTGCTATTCCGAAAGTCTACTATTTCCACTAACCATAAACCTAACCCTAAGGCTGACCCTAACCATAACCTTAACCTTAACCCAAATGTTAACACTGTGGCGTGTATCTGCACAAAGAACTTTCGGAATAGCGGACCTTCGAAATAGCACGGTGGTACCAAACCAACAACCCGCAAATCTCCCTTTTTCTGAGGACCACATCTGACACTGTGCCACTGGACCCCACAAGCGTAGCTGCTAAATGGCATCACATCACAATTCGTCAACCAGTTTAAACAGGGTGCACAAATGTGACAGATGACAGACAGAATACAGAGAAATCTGTAGGAATAGGTGAAAATGTTCGCATTGCTAGAAGCAATTCCATCTAATAACAAGAAAAGCCCTGCTAACGCAAAGGTGAACACGCAACAGCGGTGCACCGTCGTACGCTAGTGATCCATAGTGTTCATCTGTAGATCTCATCCGTACGACTTTTGGCTACAGTTTCAAAGAAAACCCAGTAAAACAAAATCAGTCGCCAGAGGGTGCCAGACAACCGGCGACTAAATAATTATGCAGGCCCTATAGTGTTTTAATTGTACTCGCCAGATGGTGCCACTATCTCGCTGTGGCAACGCCATATCGGCTGATTATCGCAGATTTTCCCTACCCCCCTCTCATCTAGCGCCCTCGTTTGGGGTGACCCCTTCAAACTTATGGAAAAGCTTTACGGTTCCTGAAACTAGAGTCTTCCAGGCAGCCAACGGTGAAGATTTGGTGATCCTAGCTTGCACCGTTTTTGACTGATCCACCCGTATAATGGACAGACAGACAGACAGATGGACGCTGTCGACGGACAGAATTGCGATGGCTAAGATGCGCTACAAGTAGCTGCTGTTGCATGTAACAAGCAACTGTAGCTTCAGTTGGTTGTTCAAAACTATTAATTTTGCACATTTTATCATTCCTAAACACGCATTAATAAAATATCAAAAGTAGCAAATAGAACATTTCTTTCAATGCAGCTAAGTTTAAAACTCTTGACATAAAATGTGACAAAAAAAATGGTATTAATTTTACAGCATGCCATAATACCTGTGAGCAGCTTGTTTTGCAGGTGCCAACCTATACTCAGTTGGATACCAACGTCTGCAACAATTCCACTGTAAAATAAGTTTTCAGCACATATCAAACTCTTGACTACCAATACCTATTAATTAACAATTAACATCAATTTTTGCAACAAAAATCCAAAAGGCAGACATCCGCTGTTAGTTATAACAACCTGAGCTGTCAAATTATGCTACAAATCTCGAAATACATACAAGGTGCGGCAAAAAAAGTGGACCCCTAAAGTTTTACGCTGTTTTCTCAGCAACTGTTTAGAATTTTAATTTGAAACCTTCTACATCTAACTGCCAAGTAAAATTTGATTCTGTTGAAAAACGACGAAGTTACGGAATTTTTAACACGACCACCTACCAATTTTTCAGCATTCAAAAATGTTCCGGCTACAACACCCATTTAATAACATCTTTGAAACAACACAGTTAAATAATGAGCAAATAAAAGAATTCCGTTGTAACTGCGAATGTTCAAAGTGTTCACCGCCAGCTCCTAGCTACAACACCAGCCTCCAGTCACCTTATTTGAGAAATTTTGTACAGCCTTGTCGATCAGTCCCTGTGGCAGGTTGCCCCAGATAACCTGAAGCGCTTCCTTGAGTTCGGGGCTTGTTTTCGGCTTTGTTTTAAGCTTGCAGTAAGCCTCCAACATTGCACCCCATACGTGATAATCCATTGGGTTAATATATTCGGCGAATTTGGAGGCCATTGGTCTTTTGTGATGATATCTGGACAGATGGGCCCGCAGCCAGTTCTGTGCGCTGCGTGGCGTTGCGCACTGTGTGTGCTGATGCGCCTTCATGCTGGAAGATGAATCCGGTGGGCAACCGGCAATTGCTTTAAAGGAAAGACAATTTAGTGATAATTTATAAACAATATAAATTGCTGTTTTTCAAAAGGTCACTGTGACGACATTGGCAGTAACGTGTAACCAGACTTTGAAAATTAAATAGCACGTTTAGCATGAACATTTTTGAATGCTGAAAAATCGGTAGGCAGTCTTGTTAAAAAGTCTATAACTTCATCGTTTTTCAACAGAATCACATTTTACTTGGCTGTTAGATGTAGAAGGTTTTATAAAACAAAGCTGTAAAATTTCATATTAAAATCCCAGACGTTTGCTGAGAAAACAACAAAAAACTTCAGGGGTCCATTTTTTCTGCCGCACCCTGTAATGCATATTTTCAGCAGTCCCCACCGACACAATTCTTTGATGGTGCTGACATCAACGATACGATAATGAAGATGCTGCACAAAGTCTGGCATGTAGCGAGTAAGAAACAGTTTGTCCACATGAACACTGTTGCCTGCTAGGGGACAAGCTGACGCCGGAGCATACTGCTTCACAAACTGAAGCAGTTCTCTCTCAGCATCGCTGACCGAGATCTTGCTGTCTCTGGATTTCTGCGTAAGTCCTGACTTATCACACACAGTACAGATAACACTCACTCTGATTTTCAACAATTAGTTTGTTTAAATGCTTATGTAAACTAGAAATACGTTCTGTGGAACAAGGTAGCTGTCCCATTGCCACGCTGTATAGCCTAGCAGCTGCGTTTCAGCGTTTGATGCTCTTGTGAGAACGCAGCCAATTTTGTCTTTGAATAAAAATGGTTGGTTACCATGACAACAGGGGTCTTCAGGGGAGAAATTTACATCACACAACTGCATAGCCCGAACCTGAAAATAGGGGGTAGGTGAAAACAGCATGCAATTATCTTTTGCGGGAGCTGAGTTATAGTCAATTTTGTCCCAAATTTGTTGCCATGACAACAGGGGTCTTCAGGGGAAAAATTTAAATGACATCGTCAGATAGCCTGGACCCGAAAATAGGGGGGTAGGTGCAAACAGTGCGCAATTATCTTTTACGGGGACTGAGCTAGCTAAATGCGTAGCACAAATAACACTGGTGTTGCTGGACAATAATGATAGGCTTGTACATTGGTCTCTGATGCAGTGTGACAGATGACAATTGATACCAACCTGTCCATGATGTACTATGCACCATTCGTTCATTGAATCCAGAACCAAATCAGGCTGATGTATTACAATATTTGGTCCCTAAAACATATATCTATTTCTGTATACAACAGGTCTCATTTAGAACTTAACATGAATGGCAGAAGCAATATTCACTTGGCACACTGGAAAATCACTAGAGAGCAAATGTTTGTCTTTAAAATACAGATCTATGCAGAAATCTGTAAATACATAACATCATTCAGATATAGTAATGCTGTCGAGGCGTTAATTATTTTAACAGCATTAACGCATGCAATAATGCATCATAATATTGCAAAAGTTAATGTGTTAATAATGCAGAGAATGACTAGAATGACAACCGACAAACTCATGGCTGTGTCACAGAACCACGACAGTAGTGACAGAACGATAACAGAACAATTTTTAAATACTCGAATGTTATTTGGTCATCAAATAAATGCTGTTTAATAGAATACTGGAACTCCTGCTTCATAAAATTTAGTAAATTTACGTTTGAGCATTAATTTTCTAATGTGCGTTAATTTTTTAAATGTGCATACGTGTTAAATTTTTTATGTGTGTTAATTCTTTAAAACATTAACACGTTAATTTGACAGCTCTAAAATATAGTGAAAAACTAAGACGCTATTATACCTTTGCAACAACGTTCAGCTGATCGTCTGTTATGATGCAGGCAACTTCCAGCAAGTGACATGTCTCTGCATCCAGTCCAGTCATCTGAATTCAATTAAAAATCAAAAACAGTGCACCAATGAATCTCAGTAATCATCTATAACAATAAAAGAACAACACATGTACCAATGTGACTTAATCATAGGACCTGCAGTTTTAAATCAGCAGTGGCATCAGAAAAATATTTAAAACAAGCAAAATTAAGTGCCATTTTTGTAATTTTTTACTTAATCACAAGCATATTAATATAATTATTATGAGACTACGTATTGTACAATTATGATAAGTTAACTGAATATGATATTCAAACTCAGCCAGTAACAATCTTAGGTTCATTTCGAGTTAAAATAATCACACAAAATTTGCCCATTTTGTCACCCATGTTCTAATTCACCAAATGGAATGGTTTAAACTGTTCCGAGTTGATCACATCACTAACTTCGCAGTCAATCCATACGAGACGCTGCCTTGCTCTGTCGTCAGTGTAATCTGCAATCTTTGCTGCTTTCACCGGTATGTGACTGACACTGCACATTTTCTTGTATACAGACCGAAATAAAGCCCTAGAAATATTATTCGCGCGTCTGAACAAGCAGACGAACATTCGAATTAGTTGTAATAATAATAATAATAGCTAAACAGTGTGAAATCGAACTCCGCTCGCCAGAATACTACTTCCTGCAAAGAAAATTTAAAAAATAAGAAATCCAAATTAGAAACAGCGCATGATCGTTTTGCTTATTTATTTACTACCAATAAAGTACTCGCGAGAACTTGTATCCATGACAACCGTTTGTTTACAAAATAAACTGGCACTGGTGGTTTGAATATTTCGTTGCAAGTTCGTTCGTATAGAATACAGAATGGCGACACAAACGCAAACAGCCTACGGAAACACTGCGCGATCTACGCGAATGTATGATTATCTTTACGGTAAGGTGTTTTCGTATATCGACTTTCGCAATTTTAACCAAATACGGGGCACTACTCGACTCACTATTGAGGATATGATTTTTGTGCACAGTTGAAAAAAACAAGATGAAGAAAAACAGCACGTTCGCAAAATTGCTTATGCAAAATGCTGTTGTTTATGAAGAAAGTAATGTGCGACCAGTGGCGTATATGCAGAATTTTGAAAGTTGACAAGTTGAAAGTTGACAAGTTACTCAATGTTTCGGGTGGGGAGTGAAAGGGGCGGAAAGGTAGGACGTTGAATGTGGGAATGATGGTACGAGTGCAGTATAAAGTTTCCACGTGAAATGACACTACGCGCGTAGTACATCATGAATACATCTCAGAAAAAAATACCGTGCATGTCAATTCATTTCGCTTATGTTTAAAGTACCTACCTCTTTTCCTGTCATAAACCGCTGAACTTTCCGTTACAACAACATTAACAACGATATAAACAACCTAGAACAGGACCACACCAGGTAAATGACAATGTAAATGATTTTTAACAGTGACGCAACCCAGTAATAACTATTTCAGGCTGTATTAACGTAACATAACTTTGCTTGCTCTACAATCTTTGATATACTCGAAAATATAATCAAAAATAAAATCAAGAATAAAATCCAATACAATTTAAAATAAAATAAGAATTCAAATAAAAATAAAATAAATACGTGAAATGAATTGACATGCGTGGTATTAATTGTTTTCTGAGATGTACTCGTGACGTACTACACGCGTAATGCCATTTCACCTGGAAACTTTATACTGCACTCATACCGGGAGGAGGTCGTGCTTTCTACTTAGAAAGTTTTAAAGAAGTTTTATGCAGAAATAATGCATTTTGGCAAAGTTTTTACTTGGTTATAGGATGCATTCTGTCAGTGGGGATTGAGGGAGGTTGCCCCCTCTTGAATCTGCCAGTGCATGATGACACCCATATTTTTTCTGAATTTGATTTATTTTTGTCAGGGATATTATCCATTTTACATATATATCCAGAATCATCAGAGTTGATCAATACATGCAGTACTGTGTGGTTTTGGGTACTTTAGCTAGTACACATTTTAATGATAAATAGACCACACGTGTACAAGTTGACAAGTTACTCGATGTTTCACATAATAAATGCTAATTTCATATACTGAGAAAAAAGATAACTTAGGCGTGGGTCATTTGAGATCTTTTTAATTAGATAACTCATTTAAAGCAGGCAGGGAATCTGATATAGTCATTTACAGTAACAAAATAACTGTTGTTCATAGTTGATGATTTCAAAATGTGCAGATGGTGCTCTTTGTCATGGATGGTTACATTTTTGTGACTGTAACTACAATGAAGTCAAATGCTGGCAGTAATTATTTCTTCATGGATTATGTAGTACTTAATTTTTGTGCTGATAAAATTCGGTGTGTTCAGATCCAGTGTACACGGTTTCGTCTGAAACTGATCATGTACGAGCAACATTTCAGGCTAATACAAATCCACAGAAGCTTGTAAGTGTCCATCACTTTGATTTTGTTTGTTTATATTCATATTGAGAGACATGAGACTGGCCTGGGTTTTAATTAAATTAAATACCGGTAATGAATTAAACTATTGCTTTCTACTCTGATGATATAATATAATTTCAGCATAAATTTTACATGTGGTTTATAAATGGTAAGGTAAGGTAAAGGTGCCATACCCCACTGGGGCGTAGGCAGGGTGCTCATCTCCCTTTCTTAGACCTTTGAGCTCGTAGGTGGATAGACCACTGAGTCTGTGATGCATGGCCAGCGTGACGCCAGACCTACGGTTACCTTCCCAGCCACGGGGCATCGTCACCCTTTGACGACTGGTACCAAATTATACTGCTTGGTGAACAGAGGCACATGTGTGTGAACAACTTTATAAATGCCAGTACATAAATGTGCATTATTAAAATAGTACTTTTTTAGAAAGTAGATTTTTAATTTTTTAGCCTCTAATGAAGATTCTATGTTGGTATATATTGTGGATTATATGAGTATGGGTTCAATTAATGTGCCATGATTTATTTTTGCAAAACAGGAACTGTAGTTTACTGTAACTTGCAATCTTGCAATAGTGCTATTTCAGTCACAATTGCACATTTTCTGCAATGTACCTGTGAACGTGAATGCATTGAGTCTGCGTGACATGAGCAGCGATAAATGTTTTTGTCGTGGTGCGCTGCAGAAACGTGTGCCTATTTACAATGCAATGTTCAGTGAGCTGCATCAGTATCCGAGCTATGAGGTCCGGCTGGATACTGTTGATCCTGTACCAAGATTTATTTCACGGCAGTGGCGTGGACTGCAGTCAAATGCTCAAAATACTGCTCAGAGGTAAGCATTATTCTTTTTTTTGGTAGAATTTTAAAGATGCTAGTTTAATATATTGATAGTTGTTTTGTTGATTGAGAACTCCAGTTTTACGTGCAAGCATGAAAATCCAGAAAAAGGTGGACACAATTAAGTAAACTAGCAGCATGTTCAAGATTGGTTTTAGCGGTGCAATGGCAGTAGATACATTTGAAAACTGCAGGTGTTGAACAAGTAAAAAATAGCTATAAGGTTGGTAAACAGCAAAGACTGTTCAGCATGCTGTTTGCTCTAACTGCCAAGTCTGCGAAGGTTATGGAGGCTTGTAATTTGTTTTACTTTGCGTGTGGATTTTAGACAGCAGTATGAAGATCCACAAGTTACTGGTGCAAATCGCTACAAATATTTCCGCAGGTAAATTTATATTTCTATAAGTTCATATAGTATGTTACATTTGTATAATAAATGAATCTGAATTTTTGTCATCTTTGGTGTAAAAGTGCTTACTTTTTGTGCATATTTTGCAAAAGTGGTCATATGTGAAAGTGTGGAAAGATGATTGTGAAAAAAAATTCTGGTTTTGGATGAAAAATGTAGAAGCATGTTTAACCAGAATTTTGATATCACCACAAACTTGGTTTTTGTTTGAATGGTCTATTTTTGAAATGATGTAAGATTGTCATTTCTGATATTATGGCATTTCAACAATGTGTGTTTTGTTTTGAATTAATGAAACATATACAGTATTGTGAGGTAAAAATGCTTTGAAAGTAGATATGTTAGTTATTATGTTTGGTATTGGTATGGAATGTTGGAAAATGTAAAATTTAGTTATAAATTAATATAGCAAATTGCTAAATTTCTGATGCTGCAGTCCATGTATTGAAATGTCAGTGTCACCATCTAATTCAAATATCAAGCAGGGATAACAACACGGCCTAAATACCAACACAAGTATCTTATTCTTTTGACCATGTTGATATGAACTCCAAAACGGTTTTATGATTCTTATATCACTGTGCTAAAAATTTATAGGTAAAGGATTATCGAATGAGTTATATAGCTAACTTTTGGCTGTTGAATAACATTGAGTTTCTACAATGTAATACGTCATTCTGACAGTATCACTGGTTTGTAGAAATATTATTGATATTTGGCACACCAGCACTGCTTATATCGGCAGTGTTAGTACACTGCAAATATAGATTCATATGGTCAAATGTACTTTGCAGTTAATATTTATTGATAATGACCAAAAAATTGTCTGTACCTCAACGTTTCAACTTCCATTGGAAGTCTTCCTCGGGAGAATGAAAACAATACAGTCGTCTCTTTGTCTGGTTTTTGGCACATTGTTTACTTACTGCGCCAAGAACAGGATGAAGAAATCACTGTTTTTATTCTTCTGATGAAGACCTCTGATGGAGGTCGAAATCAGATGGAGGTCGAAACATTGAAGTACAAAAAATTTTTGGTCATCATCGATGAATTTTAACCTCAGTGTTAGTACGTTGTGCAATGAACATTAGGCCTAGTGACTAACTTGCTGTTGTATCTGATAATGTTTGCCTGTGTTGCAGGCCACTGATACCATATAATCAAACACTGGGTCCTGAAATTGTCTTGGACAGTACCAGGTCAGTATAAACCTACTCAGTTGTACAAAAATTATCAGACTAATTGAGTTAATTGTATTTCCTAAGCCTTATCTGAGTCATCGGTAAAACTTGAAAGTGTTATTAATTAGATGTTCTTTTGTTAGATTTGCATTGAGTAGCTGTATTTATTTAATCAATCCGTGACAGTTTTAAGGGTTGTAAAAAATTCAGAATCTGTCGAGCTTACATGTGTGGTTTGCGTAAAAACATCTGATCGGTTAATCTAGTTTACAGACACAACAAAAGAAGAACTTTTTAGGAAATGCAAAGAAAGCCATGAAGAATTTGGATAGAAAAATTAAGAGTTTTTTAGGAAATCCTAAATTACCATACGAAAATGTCCTAGAAAGGTGTTTTTGTTACATTTGTGCAGTAGACAGGATGCAGTGGTGTCAGCAGAGTCGGAGTATGAGCAGGAAGAGCAGCGAGGAACAACGCCATTCACAAAAGTTGCTCAGACCCAGACAGACTACCGTGATAGCGACACTCAGACTGACCCATACTCACCGGTCTACATGGTTCGACCCGGCACCAAACCCGAGCTGCTTACCCTGGCAATGCTGGCCTTCGGTATTGCTGATTTTCTTACAGTGTATACTGTATAAGAAGTTTAAAAGAGTTGAAAGATGTGTATAGCACTTTTTAGGAACTTGCAAAGCGTCACCTGCCGTATGAAACACGTCTGGAGGCTGTATAACATTCATGTCCCAGACAGAATGCACCGTTTATTACAGTACTATAAAATAAGTAATGAAATAAGTATGGTCTAGAGTTTAACTATGGTTTGTTGCACTTGCATAATACACGATAGACTGTGATAAAGCATATACGTATTTTCTGATTGTTTCAACTCTATGGTCGTTGTAGTTTTTGCTATATTAGGCCTACCATTTATTTGAGGCTGATAAGGCTTGATTTTTGGCTTATCCGTCTTGCTGTTCAGTACACACATTTAGTGTCATTTTATTAAAAAGCTAGAATAAAATACCATCTTATGAGCTAATGTGCTGATAGTAAATTTTTCACTTAATTAGTCACTAGTTGACTGTTTTGCCAGTCATTTTTTCCATGCATTGTCATATCTGTACATCGTTTGACCTTGACAGGCTGGTTTCTGTTGCTGAAGGTCATGGTTTGCCAGCTGGACTGGCTGAAATTGAGATGATAGAGCGTGCTCGAGCCAAACGGTTGTGGGAGGTCGGGTTGCCAGCGCTGCATGATTCTCAGCAGGTCGACAAACGTCGTAAGATGATGGAACAGCAGGAACTGTCTGAGTGGGCAACGCGTGAACGAGAAATTGAGAAGTATGTCAGCCTTCGTTGATGATAGTATCCATTGAGCTTCCTCTGTTTGAAGGTGAAGATACTGTGCTGGCGAAAATGGACATCTAACATTGTGTGATTTATCTGCATGTGTTTTTGCGCTAATTTTTACTAGAAGGTTCGTGTCTCTTGTAGTATAGTCTATCATTTGCTTCTTGTTTCATTGGTAACATTTGTTCAATGTTGACTCTTGATTGTTTGGGGGATAGGGTGAAAGAGTGTCAAAACCGTTGACTGATTGACAAGGTGCTGGTTGTGTGCGGTGTTTCCTAGGATCCAGGAGGCAAGGCTGCAAGTGTTGTTTCGGCTTCTAAAGCAGCGTGAGGACCAACACATCGACCTCAACACGAAACGTCTCGATCGACTTTGGTTCGTTGCTTTAAGCATTACTTGAAATACTCGTTTTTTCTTGCCATCATAAAGATTTTGTAGGCCTAGTTTCCTTGGTTTGTTTATTGATGTGTCCACATGTGGATGAATTTTTATGAAATTTGTGGAACCATTATGCTTTGAGACAAGAGCTAAAATATTTGACTAAGCGTTTAGGCAATCTGAATATGGATGCAGGTATTTTTTTTGTTTTCTTTGGCATTAAACACTGCCATTATTTTAGGCAGTATAGGCCTAACTGACCAATATTTTTGGTCAATAGGCGTTTATTGGATTGCAAATGCCACGCTATAAAAATTGCAGTATATATGTGCTGGCAAGATGAGTTTGGCCAGCCTTTGTGGAAGTTTGCACTTTCTGCATGTTTAGTTGTTTTTTTTTATTTTAGCAATATTCAGTGTGTATTAGTTAAGATTCAGTGTACTAATGCTGCATTATTGTACAATGCGCAGGCTGCGTAAACAGGAAGAACTGAAAGCCAGAGTTGACAAAATTCGTCATGAACATATGAGAAGTAAGCTTTTTAAGGCTGTTAAATTCAGTTGTAGTATTTCTCAGTATTGAATTAAATCTGTTTATTACTTTTAACACGTACATACGCGCTGAAAATCAGTAGTCAGAAATTTACTTTTTGTTGTATTTATTTGAAAATTAGTTGTGTGCTGCTGTTGCTTTTTTGCTTGCTTATTAGTATACAGTAGTTTTAGTTTTCTTTTAATGTAAATTGTTTGTTTTTCGTTTTTTTCTGTTCTAGTTCAATTCTGGTATTCGCATTGACTTGTTTCTGATGTAAATTACTGACTGCAATAAAATATTTCGGGACCTGCTGTATTTCGTGTTTGCATTTGACTTCATTTCATGTCGATAACATGAAAGTGTCAAAGTAGTGGATAGTGTGAAAGTTATAGTCTGCAGTTTTGTTTAGTCACCAGCACTTGGACAGATGATTTATGACTTTGATTGTGTGTTTGGTGCATAGCTATTCGTACGATGATTGAAAGAAAGAAGAAAAAGGTAGAAGGTCGACTTGTGAGGCATACGATCACTGATGGTTACGCGGACTTTGGTTCTCAGGCCTACGCTCCACTTACCCGGATTGGCATCTTTGTCGATCGTAACTCTGAGCAGTTTGTCGTCAAGAACAAATACCTTGCCAACTATGCAGGTCAATATGTCTTCTTTGTTGGTAGATAACTGTAGTAAAATGACTGTGTTTTTATTAGTTTAATTTTTTGGGAGGGTTATTTTTTTAGGGGACGGTTTTAATCTGGAGTGATTGTAGAAATGCATGCCAGTTAAAGCGAAACCCAGCAATGTGGTACAGTCTTTTTCTGATGTAATGTTTGTTCATTGCTTTATTTTTCTTCAGATGGCTTTGGAGATGAGTTTTGGTATGCATAAGTTTCATTAGAAGTTACCTTCATATTTATGGTGTGTCAGATCGTCATCATCATATGTGTGTTATTTTTGAATCATATGTGCGCATAGTACCCATATGAAACATGAAACTTCCATTATGCTGTCATTTCTGGACAGCACAAAATATTGAGCGAAGTAATTGAACATGCAATAATCATTTTTCAGAATGCCCTTCTTTGCTTCATGCTGGCTTGGCACATTCCAGACGTAGAAAATGTGAGAATCATCACAATTTGTTAATGCCACAAATTGTCGAATACCAAATAGGCCTACTGACATCACATAAAATACTGTACATGTGGGGGCCAGTAATTAGTTGTGTTGACTGGAGAACAAGTCATATGCATATGATACATGTAGGCTTATAATATGTGTGACATGTGTATTATACTCGAATTTTATTTATCACATATGTACAAATCAAACTATGCTTTTACATCTTGACAGTTTTGGCAGAGCACGTTTCGCCGTTTACCTGTGTCAGGTGGTAGGTGACACTGTGATTCCATATGGCAGGTGACTCTTCTTAGCTTTGAGATGGCAAGGTTTCCTATGAAAAGCTATATTTTTATTTTACCCTTTAACTTTAAAAAAACTATTGTCTTTTTTACTCTTTAAGTTTTTATGTAAATTTTTCAGGATTGTTAGAGTTGGAGGAGTCGTTACCAGACATTCTGCTGAAACCAGTCGTGAGGGCGCCAAAAAGATGTACAACGACCAGCGCTGGTTTCTTGAAGAGAAAATATAGAGAAGAGAAGCAGTTGGCTGACATCTACCAGGCAAGTCATTGCTCATAATGTAGACTGTGTTTCCTCTAGCAGCAGCTGCTCAATTGTTTTTCTATTTTAACTTTATCTTACTAAAAATGACACTGCTGGGTGTACTGCAGAATGTTTTATTGAAGTGCAATGAAGGTTTTCCTAAATTCAGTAAGAATGGTAAGCAAACATTGTTTTCTGGATGTTAATGTTGTTTCAATAAACGTATGAGTGTTGAGGTTTCTGTTGTATTTTCAGGCGTTGAAGAATGCAAAGACCCAGGGCTCTGAGCCACCTAAACCACTGCGTTTTCTTCAGAGGGTTGAGAAGCCTGTGCCACGCCCACCAACGCCATCCATTCATATCCCGGAAGAGGTGTGTATGCATATAATGTGCAGTTCTTTTATCTTCATTCTTAGCAGTCAAGTAGGGTATTTAGAACGCTTCGATGTTTAGTTAAACTCGTAATATTCCTTGGTATTTCGCCACTTGGTTAAGATAGAACAACAGGTCTGATCTAAGGTTTTCACTGCAAGAATGTTCTTTTTTTAGCACAGTTCTGTAGTTTATATTTATGCCCAGTAATACCCCCGTTTACACGATCAAGCTGGCTCGATGAGCTAGCTCGACGAGCTGCTATATGTTAGCTGGACAAGCTAGCTCAATGTTTGCTTGACGTTTGCTCGACGTTTGCTCGATGTCTGCTCGATGTTTGCTTGGTGTTTTTTTGATGATTGCTTCGTATAGGCTATGCTGTATGCATGCTTCATATTTGCTCGATGTTTGCTCGACGTTTGCTTGATGTCTGCTCGATGTTTGCTCGATCGTGTAAACGGGGTATAAGGGACTTTGGTAACATGTTTTCACTCTGCAAACAATACAAACAGACCGTAGAACCAGCCAGTGGTGTAAAATCTTCATACTGCACACAAGGCCCGTGTAACATCAACCACCCACATTGATTGAGTGTACCTAATTGAAATACACCAGTAGCAAAGAATGTTTAACTTTTATACTGACGGAATACAAGTTTCATCCTAAACATTCTTTGACAATTTGGTGGAAATCCAAACATTTTCCGCAGAGATATAAAAGAAAAAGTAAGAGTGTTTTTTCTGAACACGGTGTATTTCGTAGCAATAAGAATTCGAGATGTTGTGAGTCAGGCGTTGGCATGCTGTGTTTTTAGGGTGAGGAAAATCGTGCACTGGCAATCACTTACCTGCAGCAGGTGATGCGTGGTCGAGCGGTGCAGAGTGTGATGCATGATGGGAAAGAGAAACGCGTCGAGCTGATCAGTGAGATGCGAAGCACCCACGCCCTGCAGGCGGCCCAGCAACAGCTACTAGAGGATCGGATGCAGGCAACCAGGCTACTGCAGCAGCAGCAGCAGTCCGACCAACTCAAGGTTGGACTTGCCTGGCTTGGTGCTGTAACGGTAGCGTGTCAGACTTATGATTGAGAGGTCGCAGGTTCAAATCCCGGTCGGGTCACTATCAAGCGCTTACTAATACTTGGATGGGTGACTGTATATGATTAGCACCAAGGTCAACTCAGCCTTCCATCCATCTGGGATAGGTAAATCAAGTACCAGCCTGTATGGCTGAGGTTAAGGCGGAGCAGGTTCATCTGTGTCGGGTTGCAGCTGACACCGTGTGTTCCCATATGGCAGGTGACGCTCGGTAGGTCTGCGATGGGTTTCCCTTTTATATCTCAGTCACGTTCTATTCTTACTACTAAGCTGGCAGTTGAGGATTGATCAGTCCAAGTTTTTTGTTTTTTGTTTAAATATCATTGTTACTGTCCGGAAATTGTGTGCAGAAAATGCCCACAAAAAAATCTTAAAACTGTCAGCAGTTACAGTGTTTCATATTCTTGACTAAAAACCAGTCCACCTGGTTTGCTGTAATTTGTTTAACTTGTGACATACCCGGTAATAAGTAGGCCCATCGTCGACAGCTACATTACATGATTATTCCAGTGATCAACTGATCATATCGGATGCAATGCAGGAGAGTATGGTTGACGAGCTGTTGAGCTTGCTGGAAGGTGAAACTCTCAGTGACATGTTGGACTTCCTGAACAAAGAACTGGTGCGTCTGGGAGAGGAGAGACGCATCCAGGCGATGACTCTGCTGGCGGAGCGAAGTAGACGAATCCAGGAGGCAGAGGAAGCCGGACAACGTCAGGCGGAAGAACGCCGACAGCGGGAACATGACGAAATCTTCAAACAGGTTGTTACATTCACACTTTCTACGTCACTCTCTGCCAGCTTGGCGTAAGCAGCATTTGTGCTATTATGCACCTGTAGAAAAAAGCTATGCACCCACGACTGTGCACGTGTTCGTTCGTAAATGGACGATGTGCTGTGCACCTTTGTTGACATTTTTTGTTTGCAGTGCAAATACGAGTATGTGGACAAATGCGTATTGTGACGTGTCATGCGTTATTCATGCGTAGTGTAAATATTCCCTTACTCATGCCATTGTTGACTATGATGTGTCAAGAACGTCTCACATCAGAAATACAGACATCAAGAATCAGCTCAACATACAGCATAACATTGTGGACAGGATCGGAAGCCGCCATCTTAGATACTTTGAACATGGTAGTCAGAATGCAACCTTTCCGATGGCCACACCAAGCCCTGTATGGTCGTGTTCATGGAAACGGACACCGAGGATGACCGAGGAAGTGCTGGACTGATAACATTTTAGATGATTGCCAGATGATGGGCCTCTCACTCACACAAGCAACACACGAGGCTGAGAACAGAAGACAATGGACGGAATACATGAGGCTGTTCGAGCGTGCTTAACTGCATCACCAAGACATCGGAGGAGGATTGTTGACTATATCAGAAAAGAAGTTTGGTTTGAATTGATTCATGTTAGTACTGAGATACGTAAGGAGTAATTGTTCATTATTCTCTCTCGTCAGTTAATCAAGCCACTGAGACCAGGAACTCCATTTTTTTATCGGTAGGGGTAATGTGTACTGGCAAATTGTTACAGCCACCACTACGGAAAAAAACAGCAAGTTTTGCATAACCGCGGGCCCTGTTTTCTGTTGCCAGGACTGCTATCATACTGACTTAGTTCTTGATTCAGATGTGCATGCCAATGTCACCAGCTTACTGTTGCAGTGTTTGTGCATGTATTTCAGGTAATCAAAGTTCAGCAGACGACAGTGGATGCCTACTTGGAGGACATCGTATCTCTGGCAATTGACCGCACGGCCAATGCACAGGCGCGACAGGAAGTCCAGCAGATGGCAGCGATTATCAACGACACTGCTTATGAAGCTGAGCAGAGGTCGATATTATTTGTCACTCATTATCTCCGCCAAGGTGAAAGTAATGAACATTGGAGGAGATTAAGAGATTGGTCGTTCTGTCTGTCGTTCCGTGTGTGTATGTACATTTTGACTCATAGTGGCAATGACGTCATTGCCCCAATAGCACAAGCAGCAACACTGGCTGTTACTTTTCTCTCCCTCTGCGAAGTGGCTCTTCCTTCTCTCTCCCCTCTCTTTGTTGTAGGATGTAGTAGTAGTAGCAGTAATGTTTAAATTACTTCACTTGGTGGAGATATGCACTCTCACGAGCGCCTTCTAGTTGGTGTCATTGTCTCACTGGCATCTTTGTCTTAGTGAACAGTGTGATCGCAGCGTATAATGCTTTGTTGCTAGTAGGTTATTAGAATTGGCCTTATTTTTTTGTTAGATATGCCATACGTTATCTGTTTGTAAAGCAGTGAATGCAGTGACATTTCTACTCACTATCTCCCCACTGCCACGTTATTGGTTGTTGGCATAGTACAGTACAGTACAATGATGGAGTAACTTTGAGAAAATATGGAACATTAATAAGCGTTGAGCAGAATATTTTTTTGGATATTCTGTCACAGTTTGAGCAAACTGTTTTCTTTTTTTAAAAATAGAATTATTTTTTTGCTGGCAGAAATGTGTACTTTCAACAAAGAACAGCAAATATGTCTAACTTAAGTTTAGCAGTATCACTATCTGAATATGCCGTTTCTGAGACAATTTTTTGCTTAAGTTATTAGAAATTGGAAATATTTTTTCAATGCTGTCAGTGCAGGGCACAGTGAGTAATAGTGAAATTCTGTGAGAAGTGTGAACAGCGAAAGCTTGATGTTGTAGGTGCACTGAAGTGGAGTCTGAAGAGATCGTTGCTGAACTTGTGCATGGATTTCTTCTGCCTGAAGTGCAGAAACAGGCAATGCGTGATAAAGGCAAGTAGACTGTGGTAGTTCTGAAAAAGGAACAAAAAATCTGTTAAAAGGCGGAATTGCTGATCAATGCTGTGACCGGTTGAATTGTAAATAATTTATTTTACATGTATCAGAAACAGCATGTTTGATCCCAAAATCTTGCTTTTTCTTGGAGTTGTTTAATGATGTCAACAGTGATGACTTTGAATGACTTGAACCCCCAAAATAAAAGGTTTTTTCGTGTTTTTCAATTTTTGGCTGCAGTGCACATTTCAAGAGTGAATTGCACCGAAATGGTAGCTGGAGATAGACCTGGAAACCCCAAGTATACTTTTTTAGCGTAGAACGTACATTCTAACCGTCTGAGTTTTGACCTCCTAAATTCAAGGAGTCTTCCGTAGAGAGGCCTCAAATTCTGGTATTCTTTAAAGACACATTGATATTTTATTGCACGCTGCACGCAGGTGGCAGGACCGCTGCTGTTGCGTGTCACATGAGCTTTGTTCAAATTACTTGTTTAGAAGTAACTGCAGTTTCTGATTTCTGTTCAACAGCCCGGTTTTTCAAAGTTGTTGTAACAGTATACATTAGGTTAAGTGAAGTGAACTTTGGAAATAGTTTAGAAACATTTATCATTTCACGGAGAATTGTGCAAAATCCAGTAAATTGTCGGCATTGACGTGCTGTTTGTTTCAGTTCACCATCAGCAGCGCAAATACTTGCTGGCCGCTCATGAGGAAGTCTACGGCAACATCGATGACATGATCCCAGCTGATGACGTCCTGCCTGACGTGAGTCTTGCCTCATGTCTGTTATTAACAGATCATATACTTCACGGTGGGCCAAAAAACTGACCCAACTTGTTTTTATTAGAACTTCGTCAAATCTCCAGCAAATTTGACAATTTTTGGCAAACAGATAGCCAAGAAAATAAAATTGTGTGAGGTACACTCATTGACCACCTCACCTAATTTATGTCAATGCACTACCATGTAAAACGGAGATGTTTCAGATTGTTATATTATGCAATATGCAGTGATTATCAGTATCAGATTGTTCACAATTTCATTTTCAATTTGACAGAGGGTGCCATGTGATTTAATAATTTTGTGGTATTAAATTTTTTACACTAAAAATAGCAGACAACAAAATAGCTGACTGATGAGCTCGAAACACGTCTAATCCATGAATGAGTGCTATGATGTTGATCAGTTGATCGTTAATGCCGCTGTCAGCCATAGCATCACGTCTAAGCCATTGTGTACAGTTTGGGCACATATTCTGAGATTTGAAAGCATGTTGTCACACAACCTTATATTTTTTACGAAACACCGTGTAGATGATCGCAGAGCGCAGTTAAGACAGTTGCTGTGTTAGGACAAGGCTGCTGGTTTGACGAAGGACCAGCAGGATGCGGCAGTGAGCGCCAGACCAAGCTCCATAGCAACATCACCATTCTCCGGACAGAGCTCGCTTAGTCGTCAGAGTTCGCAGCACGCAGCCGACGCCGACTACGTGCCTCCATCACGCACGGCGTCATCAGCACCAGCTACCAGATCATCCAAGCAATCATCATCTCACTCCAGGGCTTCGCTGGCGTCTGGCAGATCGACGGCTGCAAGCTCAAGACCTCGGTCCGGTGACGGCAGAGCGTCGTCGTTGCAGCATTCACCGCCAGGGTCAGTGCGCGATGGAACGCCGGGCTCGGAGACCTCGGCGAAAGACCTCGGCGAAGAACTAAGCGACGCCGACAGCAAAGGTTCTGCCAGATCAGCGACCTCATCGCGTGTGAGTCATTGCTATGGTTGATTGTTTATGATACATTTAGCGCTTAATTTTTGCGCATGCCATATACCCCGTTTACACGAACAAGCAAACATCAAGCAAACGTCAAACAAACATCAAGTATGCATGAAGCGTAGCCTACACGAAGCAAATATGAAGCAAACGTCAATCAAACATCGAGCAATTAGAGCACACGTCGTGCCCGTGTATTTTGATGTTTGCTTGATGTTTGCTTGATCGTGTAAACGGGGTAATACAGTGTTGGTATGGCGTACCGGCACTTAATCTAGAGGCTGTTCACTGTCCGGCAGTTCTTGTTGTGAATGTGGCAATTTACACTATGCATTTGTGAGGTTCAAAATGTCACAAAGATACTAAATTCCAACACACCACACACTTCTCAGCCGAGTTCGAAATGTACGAAGCCCATTTTCGGCGTGGTTTTGCTCTAGATTGTTTACCATGCTCCCAAGACCCCTAGTAATCTGGGGATGGAGATTCTTGGACACCTCCCACTCCCTCCCCACGCTCACTCGGCGTCTCTTTCGACAGTGCCGCCACATCACGGGCACATTCGGAAGCAAGCTGAAGAGGTTTGATTACAAATGTGCTTGGGTGAACGTGCTTCAGTATTATATTTGACGACTGCCCAACTAAAGTCCCTGAAAGTTCCCATCGATGGCTGAAAAACCTTCCTGTTGCGCTGGAGCGTTTGTTTCATGGTTTGTATGGTGTCTAGACGCCCACGGTGTGTGTATGTGTTATAGTGTGTTGTTATTTGCGACATCTGTCATACCTGTCTCTGTTATCACTGACTACTGATTAGGCTAATCATGCCATCTGTGTTGCAGGCTGATTGACTGACATTTGTGCTACGTCTTGTGACGACTGGTAGCCAGACAGTCTCCAGACAGTCTTTTGCCAGTCGTACGTTTGTCGTCTGTCAGTCGTAACCATCAGCTGCATCTGTCTGATGTGCTCGTGCAATACATTTGCATGCTTCTGTGCTGCAACCTTTATACATAGCCTTTCTGTCTCTCGTCTGAAAATAAGTGACATCGTGGCCAGGGGGCGGGGAAAATTGTCTCCTCTTAAATTTTGGCTGCTGTAAAATTGTCGGAGAATTCTTTTTTGTCAAAAAATTATCGTCCAAAAATGCTAAATTAGGGGCTGAATATTCCCCCATTTTAGGAAAATTTGGGGCCCAAATTAAAATTATGAGCACCCATAATCTTTTTTGTCGGAAATTTGGAGTGTCTGTCGGAAAACTGCAATTTTTTTGCCCGCTTACTTTTTTTGACCCACGATGCTGCGGTCTGAAACGATGGTACTGTTAGTTTTAAAAATAAATTGACTACTTATTAGTAAGATAAATTGTCTGGTGAATGATAATTAATTGAATATTGACGTCACTTTTTAAAGTAAGGAGAGCTGTTGAGCGTAAAAGTGTATACATGTGCATTTTAATTGTCGTTGATATTGGTGACTTTGAGTGACTTTGAACGACGATTGTAGAATATCGTATCTTTTGAAATTTTATGCATTATTACGTTTTATAATTTAAGTTTGCAGAATAGTACATTACCGATGAATGCGCAGTGTTTTTGTGCATTTGATAAACTCTTTTTCCTATTCACTTTCTTATTGAATTTTTTTGAGATCTGTAGTGACTGTGTTGTTACCATTTTACTTGATTGCTCGTTGAGTTTAACATTATTTATTATTTATTATTTATTATTATTTGTTTACATTGTCTTGCTGATCTGCATTTGATGTCTGTTATTTTAAGGTCGACTTAGTCTACAAAGCAGTTTGGTAATTATTAAGCCTCTTAGCCTACGGTATTATATTGATAGCTGTTACAGATGCACTATTGCTATACTGGTGTTATGCGATCCTGCATTCCTGCACTGCAGTTCCTGTTAATATTTTGCGTATGTTCAAAAGCGGCCGGTTCAGTGCTAGAAAATGTATTAGCTTACACATTGTTATGGTATTAGTCTGCGTGAACTTATGGACTTTTGTTATCTCCACCATTGGAACGAAGTGAACATTGGAGGAGATTATGAGATTGGTCGTTCTGTCCGTGTGTGTGTCCGTCTGTGTACACGATGACAACCGGCAGGGACGGTGGCGCCCACCTGTGAAAACTTCTACATTGGCAAAGATATGCGCTCTCACGAGCGCCTTTTAGTTTGAACCTGCAGTAGGCCTACCGTGTTAAAACGTGTAAAAACTGAGTGATGATTTTTGTTGTTGATGTTGCACTGCACTTTGTTAATGTACGGTTTTATTTCGTACCATTTATACGGAGTTGTTTAAATGCGTACGAGCACATTAACCACGCAGGTAACAGATGGTAGGCCTCTACATTTGAATACAGAATTTTTAGATCATGCAATAAGCCTTTTGTTGACGAAAACTCAAAATATTACTACAGAGTTCTGTCATATTTGACTTTTGATATAAGACAGTTTTTGTGCTAAGTTTAAAATCAAGAAATATGATACGATTATACGCAAGGCGGTGTCGTGAGTGTAATAATTAGGAGGACAGAAAGTTACAATATTTCGACTCATAGATGCAAATTTTCGACAGAAGAGACTTTGTGGGTGCTCCCAATTTAATTTCCCCAAATATAGAATCTGTAGCCCCATATTTTGTATTTCCACCATGAAAACCATTTTCTGACAGACTTAAATTTACGGGAAGGTAATTACTCCCTTTTGCGCCCTCTCATTATTAATTCACTGTATGCAATTTATCTTTAACTGAAAATGGCAGACCACATTATGAATTAAATATTAAAAACACAGTCATTCAAAAACTTGGTGAATAATTAAATTTCGCTGCATTTAACCGGACTCGTAAAATGAAGCCCGGTACTTGCTATACCGCTTCTTACGTGAGATTGATTTATAACCCAAGGCGCTTTATTGCGGTATCTTAGAAGTGGCAGCTGATTGGCATGAGCTAATGAATGATAACGCAGCGCACTCTGCGGCCACATAGAGAAGACAGAACTCCTGTGGTCGGGTTTCAAGTACAGTCTGAGTAAACTCTATGGTCGTGGCCCGGCAATCGAACTTGGCTCTGACACCATTGAGCCCAGTGGACACGTTCGCGTCCTAGGAGTTATTATGTCGTCTGATTTGAGTCTTGAGAAACATGTCTCAGCCGTCAGTGCTATCTGCTTCTTTCATCTCAGACAAGATTCGTCGTGTACGGCAATCGTTGGATGTCGGGTCGGCTAAAACCCTCGTGCAAGCATTTGTGACATCTCGTGTCGACTGCTGTAATGCTGTGTTGGCTGAGTCGCCGAGGGTCATAACAGACAAGTTGCAGAGAGTGATGAATTCAGCTGCCCGCGTCGTCACTAACACTCGAACAGTTGGACCCACGGTTTGCAGCTAGCAGACATACCACCGCCCCATTCAGCCATATTAGGTCTTCGACCCGTAGCCCGTAAGCTACTACTCATTTCCCATCCCATGGAGGGTAGAAGGCTGAGTTGACCTGATGACATAGTTGCTCAAGGTTGCTTGCATTGGCAACTTGATCCGCTTTAAAAAGTCTAATAATAAAGTCGCTCCTTGTGGGCAGCTCTCACTGAGCATCAGGCCAGTGTCTGTCGACTGTTCGTCGGCCTAGCTGATTCCATTTAAACTAGCTGCTCGAGTTGCTATCTGCAGAGAATACATAAGGAACGAACACGTATAGCAGGCCCGTCGAGAGCCACAGCGGGGCCCAGGAAAACATTTTTGCTGGGCCCCTTGGGAGAAATTTTTGAACTTTTCTTTTCAAAATGGTGCATTCTGGTGTACTTTTTATTTCTGAGCAACGGCGGGGCCCCCAAAAGTCGCGAGGCCCGCGTAGCTTACCCCCTACCCCACCCTCTCAACGGGCCTGCACGTAGGCGACAACACGTAGGCCGATACAACAGGGGTAATAGTTGCTGCCCAACTACGGATTCCGGGCAACATTTGTTAGTGAAATTCTGTCAGGACTTTAAACTGAAAGGAAAATATGGGATTGTATAAAATTGCTCTAGCAACTGAGGCTCCGAGCCTTCAGGTCTTACTCTCGTTGGGAAGTTTATGGGTTGCGATACTTCTGCAGACTTCAGCCCATTTGGCGCTTTAAAAATGGTGACTGACAGCATCCGCAAAATTCGCTGCTCCAAGAACAGTTGGTTGATAGCAGTTTGTGCGTCAACGAGTGGATTTTAGGATCTGTCTTCTCATCTACAAATGCCTGCACCAGCTCGCCCCAGTGTACCTCCTCCCATCACTGCTCACTCCGGTGACGGCAATCGCAACCCGTCGGCATCTGCGCTCCGCTAATGCCGGTGATTTGGCCACACCGAGAACGAGAACTGTGGGCTTTGGTCCACGAAGTTTCTCGGCTGCTGGCTCGCCCATCAGCGTGGAACAGTTTGCCGTCGGAGCTCAAAAATACGTCACTGACTATTAGACACTTCGTTTGCCAGCTTTAAACTGAGACGTTTATAAGCAGATCATGCATCAGCGCAATCTTCTAAGATTTGCGTGAACAAAATGCTGTTACCGAACTGAACTGAACTGAACTGAACGGACAGGTGTCGCAGCCACAGAACGCTGGAGTCTGTGACGCTAGCGATGTCTAACGAAGAACACGCGGCAACGAGAGGCGTAGGACTAGCAGACAACAGCAGCGCCGTCAGCCGCTGCAGCCGTCGTGACGTCACGGTCATCATACAGAGCACTGCAAGCCGGGTGCCACTCCCATCGGCCAATCACCGGCGTCGACACCGCTCCCTCCTGACCAATGTACCGGGCCGGCCCGCGACATCTGTGACACGTGACACCGCGCGCAGCGAAACGCGATAATAACTCTGAATGAACTGCGTGTCTATAACTAGCGTCCTGCATTAACCAACCAGCTAGAACTACCAAGCTTCAACTGATCACAGTCCTAGTGGTGAAAAGTCGAGTTGGTTCAGTTGACATAACGACGTGAAGTCTGTATAAGTAGTCGAAGGTAGAATGAGTTGAACACTGAGGTAGGCTGCAGAACGATGACTTCGCTGATGCTGTCGACAAGACGCTCGTCGCTGAATGACGTTGACACAGCAGCGCGTGACTTTCAGACTCGCAGTTCGTCGGGCGTGGAACAGCAACCACGACCCGCGGCATCGTCGTGTGCCGCGCCGAGCGTCAGTCCCGCTGGAACGACCGACGCCTGGCGAGCATCTCTGAACAGCTGTGACGACGACGAAGACGCACAGACGCAGCGACTGCCCGACTCCGTGTGGAGCGAGTTCACCGAGACTTTCCGCGTCATCGAACTGGCCGTCAGCGAAGGTCTTCGATGCTCAATCGACGCACCGCCGCCCCCCAGTTTCCAACCACCACCGGAGCTAGAAATGTCGACTGGGACAGAAGTGTTGGGGCCGACGGAGCAGCGCGAAAACCTCCGCGGTCACCAGCAGTACTCGCTGCAGCTGACCCGGCGTGACGTCAGCAACGACCGGCGCCAATGCGAGTATGACGTCACATGCGCTGCGGTCGCCAGGCGACGAGACGGCGACGACGTGCGCTACGCCGTCAGCTACAACCGCTGGATCACCGTTGCTAGGCAACCTCCAGCATGTGCCCGACAAACCTATGACGCCAACGACAAGCAGGCGTACCACGTGATGAACATGGCCGGTGGAGACAGCAACAGCGACTACAAGCCGAAGGGTGAATGTTTGTGGGCAGCGAGCGACATGGCAGACGCGTGGATACCCGCCTGGCCCGCCGTCAAACAAGAGCAGCTGGAAGAACGTCCCTCGTGCGCCTATCAGTTCTGGCGTGATGACTCTGACCCAAGCCCTCCGCAGCAACTTGCACGCGCCGCGCGCTTTCGCTGTCCCAGACCAGGCCAGTTCAACGACTGTCGCTATGCGGCTCTTTCCTGTAACAAGGTGTGCAAAAACCTATATAATTCATTATCCTGTAATCGTAACTTTGTATTTCTGTATATAAGGTAAACAAAGTATTGAATACCGACTGCAAAAAACTTGCCAAACCGAATTTATTTGTTGCACATCATGCAAGATAATCGTTGGTAACGAAGATAAAGTGAACGAACTTATCAACGATCGTATATGAGTGCCATATACGGTCATAATAATACGTAAATGTGCCGAAATTTTGACCAGTCGGTCGGGGCCTGAAAGTGCGAAAAAACGACTTTAATAGATGTTTCAGAATTCGATGACGCATTTCCAAATTTTGCTCTAATTTTAGTCCCTTCTCGATTCAATCGGACAACAGTACGTATTTAGGCGGCAGACTTTTGACGTTGATAGCGACTGTAATATAAAAGACGTCTTGACAGAAGTTTTGCTGGTCGAGTCAGTCATAATAGACCGACACAGTCATTATCTTTACTTATTTTAGGCGCAGCAAGTAAATTAGAAATCGCGACTGATCATTAAGAAAAAAGTCGACACATAATAACACGCAGCTGTAATTACAAAAATGCCATTTTGCCTTTTTTACCGGAAGACAGCATCTCGACAAAGTTCTAGTAAGCCTTATGTGAAGCGTTTCAGTTCTTGAATTTGAAATAAATAAATCGATCAATTTATCAGTAAGTCAATGGATGCGGATGGTAGGCAGTGACGTCTGCAGCGCGTCATCGCCAGATGTCGTCATCATCGTGTGGTGGCGGTGTCTTCCTACCTCCGTCACCTCCTGACTCAATACCATGCAGTCCTCGACGCAGCAATGTCGGCAGCGTACCGCGTCGAAGCGGCGTGCCTCCGCGCCGTAGTCACCCTTGCGCTGACCGTCGCGCGACCACGGGGGCCGCCATGATGCAAGTGACCACGGCTTCAGCGACTGACAGTGACCACATCGACGTACCACTGACGCCGGTCACACGTCGACCTCGTCTCACACATCCCGGCTGCACCACCATCAAGTACAACCGGCGCACCAACCCCGAGCTCGAGAGACGCCGAACACATTTCTGCCACTTCGCTGGTATAGGCGCCACCACGTGCTTTTTTGCAACATATTATGTACGTAGACATGTGGACGTTAAACTGCATATTCATCGTATAGGAGGCCTATATTGTACGCATGCTTGCGTTTTGAAAAGTTACTGTATTAAACGAATATGAATAAATAAATGTCTTACTTATGCAACATCATATTGTGAGTATCCGCGCAGTAAAACGTTGAAAGTTTGTCTAATATCTTTTATTGATAATCCATCCGAGAGCTACAGAACGTCACCTGTCGTATAGGATCACACAACATTACCTGCCACCCGACACAGGTAAACGTGCCCCGCCTTATCACTAGCCAGATAGGTCGGTATTTGATTTACTGACTCCGGAAGAATGAAAGGCTGAGTTGATATTAACTTGCAGTACATCACTAAGAATCTGTCGTTAGTTTGCTGTATTTCAGCTTATTGCTACAGTTTATGACTGTTATTAGCCTAGTTGATTCGAACAAGTTCGAATGAGCACATTTCTTATTTGAGCTAGGCCTATTTCATACTTGACGCAGTCTATTATTGTCAAAGAAAACTCGTTTTTGTAATTACTACGACTTTTCTCTCTCGGATAACGTTAACATATAATATTATTACTTAGCATCGTTTGTCGATGTCCATAATAAAAATGTGCACGTTCTTCAATCTGATGAGCACATTTGGATGACTAAGCTTACAGTCATGATTTTGTGTATTGGAATATTGGAAGTGGAATGGATTTAGCGTCAGACCTGCAATTGAGTAATTATACGGACGATAATTTGCTGTTGGTGTAGGTTGTCGTAAAGCTTACACGAAGAGTTCCCATTTGAAGGCACATCAGCGCATTCATACCGGTAAGTCAGTATTTTGTGAAAGTATTGACTGAAAAACAGTAGGCCTACATGTACAGTGTATGTTATAGCCTATATCGCGTTTATTGAGCGTTAAACATGGTTAAAATATGTGGTTTTTATATCGGATTTTTTGGTTATTTTGTTGTGCAATTTATGACACGCATTATAATTATTTTTATATTCATTTATTTTAATCGTGATTTCTGACTACTGACGTCACGTCATTCACTGAACAAATAAACGAGGTGACATGGAGATGGCGAAGCCTAGATGATGTTCTCTTGCGCAGGAGCGTCCATTTCCCCTCAGCGTCAGGAGGCAACATTCCCCCAACTCTGACGCTCTCCCCTACCCCTTCTCCCCTTAATTTTTTCTCGTCTTTTCCGTTCTCTCTCTTTTCGTTGCCCTTTTTCACAGTGGCGTAGCCAGAAAAGTGTATCGGGACCTCATCTCCTTTTCCTCTCTTTTTCCCTCCACGCTTTCGTTCCTCTGGTTTTCCTTCTTTTTTCTCCTTTCCGCTGTTTTTTTTTCTTTCCCGTCTTTTTCCTTTGAAGTAAGACCCCTGAAATGCAGCTAGGGGGTTGGGGCGGAGCCCCAGCTGAAATCGAATCTGGTGCATTTTAGCTTTAAAAGACGAGATCTGGTGGCAATAATTTTTTTTATTATTTTAAAAAAAAACTGACCAATTTGGCAAATTTAGTGCAGTTTAAGCCATAAATGTAAAATACGTTTTTTCACTTTTTGATTTTTGCCACATTTTTACGTATTTAACTTTTTTTTATTTTTGGAACGTTTGTTGAAAATTTTATCAATCACTTTGAAAAGCACATTTGAGACCACAGAAACGGAGTAGGGATAACGTTTTTATTCAACGTTTTTAAACGTTTTATTAAAATTTTGTACGACTTTTCTACGTTTTTAACGGTTTTTACAATTTTTTGAAACGTTTTTTTACATTTATGGTTTAAAGGTATTCTTATGTTTTTTTGTCTGGAGGATAGGGGGACTAAATCCCCTCCCCTTTGTCTACACCACTGCTTTTTCCTTCTCTTTCCTTTTTCTTTCGTTGTGTCCAATCCCCTTGAAAGTAGCATCTCTTGAATCCAGCTAGGTCTGAGGAATTGCTGTAAGCTCCTCCAGTGGGGTCTGGGGCGGAGCCCCAGCCGAAATTGAATTTGGTGCATTTTAGCGTAAGAATAATTTTACTTATTTTGCAAAAAATTAACTGACCAAATTCAATGCAGTTTAAGCAATAAAGGCAAAAAACATGGTGGTACCACAAATTTAAAAATGGGGCTACAATTAATCTGCGAGCGAAGCGAGCAGAAAAAAATGGAGCACTGCAAAATTGTCGCATTTTGTGTTATGCTCATTTCGGTATTTTAGGCAATTTGCCATCGAAAAAAATCTCCCCCAGTTTCCATTTTTTTACTTCCCCCAACTTGTTTCAGAAGGCATTTGCCTCCACCACTCAATAGAGTGGACGCCCCTGTGTCCTGAGCCTTAAAATGTGTAGCCCGTTTTCTTTGTGCACTGAAACCGTAAAAAAACTTTTAATACTTTTATAAATTAAAAAAAACACTAAAAACATGACAACTTTTTTTCAAAACCTACGTTTTTTCAACCATGCACTAAACTCGTGCAATTTTTTGTTAATAATTATTATCTTAGTTATCTTTTCGGAATGCTTACGCGGTAACTAGGGATCATCGATGGCAGCCGCCGTCGGTGCTGGTTATTTTAACAGAGACGTCAGGACAACGATAATTACTGCCAATCAGTTGACAGCCGGGCATTTGTGTGGCGCGCGGCAATGCGTCGACACAATTAGCTGACCATTAACAAGTTGTCAGTCGGTCTCAACGCGCGCGCCGATACGCAACATAAATTTTCGCCGCTTTAACAGATTTATTTCCATTGTTGTCGCAAACTACGTCGCAGCTGTTGACTCGCTAGCCACGCGCAATTATTGGCGTGTTTAATTCTTCGCTCGAGTCGCTCTGATCACCGTTTGGCAATTAGCGAGCTCGCGTAGGCCTACTACACCCTTCTGTTGCTCGCTGAGACATTTGCAGCACTACTAAACTGCAAAGCTCCAATTCGTCACCGGTGTCGTGTCGGTAGCAGTATTTCTGCATTTATTTCCGATGCACTCAAATGCTTATACAAAGAAAATTTTACTATAGCCTAATACGGCCACTTTTCATACCGGCGTGTTACATAGATAACCCTTTGTTGCTGACAGGTTTTGAAATGCTCTGTAGCCGACCGTACTTAAGCAAAAGTCAAGCTATTGGTCGGCCTACCACTTGTCGCCTGTCCGTCTGTCTGTCTGTCGCTGATGTATTGTGGCTAAGCTTTAAGCTGTAGAGGAAAACTTTTACACGAATAGTTAGTCATGTGTGTGAAACTTAGACACGCAAAATTTCAGCGATCTAGTGCAAAAAGAACATTTTCAAATTTGAGCTTGAATGGACGGAAGGTAGGAAAATAAGCGTTTTTCAACGAAAAACTGGCCATATCTCGGAATAGGTAAAAGATAGAAAAAGTTACTATTAGTCACTAATAGAAAGTGGCATAAACCTATGCTCTTTCAAGTGAAATGAAATGAAAATCTTCAGCTTTAGATGACCTTGAAATCACTGACAACCAGTACGGTCGGCTATTCTAGCGACAGCTGGGCATCTTGTTAACGTTTGTGTTACGTGATCATGCATTCTTCAAGTTTGAATGTCGTTTTATCAGTAATAATTGGCGGCGCTACTTATTCAGGTAAACCAGGAGTTTCATTTGTGTAATTGTAGAACTTTCAGTTAAACTATTTGCCAACTACACCGGTTTGAAATAAAAAGTAGTTAGCTAAAACTTTTAAAAAAACTTGCTACATTACCCGTATAGTAACATGGGCGGCGCCAGAGATTAAGCAGAGATGGGGGAAGCTGCCTCCCCGTACCCCTGCCCTTACCGCTCACCAGCTTCCCCCCCTAAGAAATTTTGATGATGATAAAGTGCTCGATCCGGGGACTTTATCGTGTCAGGCTTTGACTAATTAAACGTCATTTTTGCAAGACAACACAGATATCTGTGAGTGTTTTGCGTTTCCAATTATTGAAAAGGACGCAAATTTGCGGCTTCCATTGCACATTCAAAATCTAAAAGTGTTTCAGCTTTAGGGGGCTTCGCCCCCCTGAACCCCGACCAGGGGCTCTGCCCCTGGACCCCACTACATTTACTCGATGCACACAACAACTCAAATTATGTCGATATTTGGCCCAGAAACAAAAAATTATTTCCCACTTGTGCCCTGGCTCTTGCCGCCCGCCGTTGTTTCTCAGCTTCAGATTCCTAGCGCTGCCCATGATGAGTAAGTTTCTTTACTACTTATGGCAAAAGTAAAACTGGTGTATGGCCAGTAGCAAGTGCATGCACTATCCTGACCCTTACACTTGCTTATGCTGTAGAACTACGACCTTACTGGAGAACCGACGACAGACATAATTATGGACAAAATTTCATAGTAGGCCTATTGCAGCAGGATGTTCACTGCATATGGGCATTAATTAATTATTAATTATTGCCAATGATAATATGCAGACGCGTATCATAATGATGTTGTAGGAGAGAAGCCGTATCGATGTCACTTTGCCAGTTGTCAGTGGCACTTTGCGCGCTCAGACGAGCTGACGCGCCACATTCGGAAACACACCGGCGCCAAACCATTCCGCTGTCTGCACTGTGCGCGCACGTTCGCTCGCTCCGATCACTTGGCTCTGCACGCTAAGAGACACCGAATCATCTGACTGCAGCGCTTGGAACCAGTGGCGACTGGCGTACAGTAGCTACTGACTTCGCAGACCCTGCAAAGCAAATGGGCCTCAGGGCCTGCGTGTCTAGGGGGACCAAAATTATTGTTTTTTAAAGTGTTTTTGGCAGAATATAAACACAAAATTTCATGTCACTAGATGTGGTTTCTGGCAGTGGCGGTTTTAGGCCGGGGCCGGGGGCACAGGCCTCTCAGTTTTGCTCCAGCCCCCCCCCCAGTTTCGTGACCACCCATAATTTTTTTGCAAAGATAACACAAATATCTGATTTAATTGCGTTTCCAAATTTTAGAAAAGTGGGCAAATTTGCGGCTTCCATTAAAAGTCTGAAAACCAAAAGTGCTTCAGCTTCAGGGGGGCTTCGCCCCCTGACCCTCCTGGACCCCGCTGGTTTCGTTAAAATTGTTTTTAGTTTTCGGACAAACTATGAGACGTTTCCGCTTGCATGCTTTTGGACTTATTGTGCATCTTGTGCTTGCGTTGTTGAGGGTTGCGCTTGTCAACTTTAC
>Ga0056128_1000141_pt1 | contig 48527 bp, 27 predicted proteins | sample WorMetLIZISLAND2_FD_71113 | JGI IMG/M metagenome (GOLD analysis project Ga0056128, IMG submission 71113) | Marine gutless worms symbiont microbial communities from Max Planck institute for Marine Microbiology, Germany - Olavius geniculatus... ... | reverse complement strand
TTTTTTTCGGTGGGTTTACTGGGCACTGGGTTTTTTGGGTATGTACCTGGGTGTCTGAACTCTGAGTGATGATGATGCCACTGTGCAGTGCTGTTTTGCTATGAAGCTGTACAGTTGCTGTAACTCTGTACGAAACATGGGTTCCACTTTCTAAGTACAGTATGCGTAAGTTATGTAATACGAAGGTCCATCGACGGACATTTAATATGTATGCATTTCACGTGGTCTGTGCAAGTGTAATGATGCATAATAAACTCTAGATGGGTGAGACGTAGGAGGAAGGTCATTAAATAAAAACTGAAACTCAATACATCGGCCGAAAAACCTGTCAAAATCTGTGTACTGTTGAACATCTGTTTCTTTTTTTTCTCATATGAACTTGAAGCGGTCGTGATGTGATTATTTATGATGTCATTGAGAGTAAAGCGGAAATGATTTAAATGCTATGGTCAAGTTGCAAGACTTTTGAACACCCCTTGTTTATGTACATGTTCTGCAAAGGGAAATGGGAATTGTGACATGAAGGATCCAAAATGCACATGTACGCACTGTGCTGTCTGCATAATACTTTATCGCTAATGTTTGCGAATATGGATCATATGTGAACATGTGATTGCAATTTCTAACAATTCTGTGCAATTTCTGCATTGCCAAAAGTCAATTATTGCGTAGTTTTTGCACTTTGTTTTGTAATTTTTGCCTGCATGTGTAGTTTTTGTGTACTCTGCATATTCTGGTGCATATTTGGACAAATGTTGCATATTTTGGTGCAGATCTTGCATCAGAACGAAGCACGTGATGATGATAATGATGAGTTTTTATTAGCAAGTGAAAGTGACACACTGTATTGTATAATCAAACCATGTACTTCAAATAGCATCTATCCATGTTGCTTATTAATTTGTTCTATTCTATTAGTCGTTTTTTTGTGATTAGAATAGAGAGGATCAAATGTGTGTGAAAATATGTTTGAAATAAGCTAATTTTAGTAGCCATGCTGTTTTGTAGTGAGTTGTGATCAGACTTGTGCAGTGTGCATGGGACGTTATTGTTTGATCTGAGCCATTTACTTTCTGGTATGGATCGTTTTTGCCAGAGTTTAGACTCTTGGGCGCATGGCTTCTGGCTCAGCAGTCAGGGCGTTAGATACGAGACCGAAAGGTCCACTGTTCAATGCCCAGCCGATGCACTGCCAAGTAACAGTCTTGGGCAACTTGTTCACACCTACCTGCCTGTGTAGGTGCAAGTGTCTAGTGGTTGGTGTCGACTCGTATTTAAAGGTGGGGTTCGATTCTCACTGCAGTTATTTGCAAGCAACCTTGAGCAAGTTGCTAACCTGCTATGTGCTCAGGCCAACTCAGCCTCCTACCCTCTGTGGGACGGGAAATGAGTACTAGCTTACGGGCTACGGGGTGAAGGCCTAGTATGGCTGATTGGGGCAGTGGTATGTCTGCTGGCTGCAAACCATGGGTCCAATTGTTCATTTTTGTGATCAGTGGATGGCCACGTAGCGCACTGCAGTATCATTGGCTCATGCCAATCAGCTGCCACTTCCAAGATTGTAAAGCACTTCTGTCCACAAGTCCATCTCATGTAGGATGTGCTATAGCAAGTACTGGACTTTACTTTACCTTTACCTTACCCAAAATAGTTGGTTTGTTGAGTAAACTCATCTAAAAACTCACCAGTTTATTAGTTGTTTTAGAAAAGATAATATGTTCTTGCTCCCACCCAGTCCATTGTTACTTTTTCATTGCACTAATAAATTATCTTTTTTTCAGTACTTGACACCAGCCATTTTCCTGGTGAAATTTCAGGCCCGAGGGATTTTTCTTCAAAAAATTGAATTTTTCGTGGTATTTTTCGGAGTCTATTTGACAGTTGACCATTTGTTTGTGTAAGGAACTAATACCATGCGAAAATGACCATCTGTTTAATTACATTCTACCTTTTTTGGGCGAAATTGAGTGTCTGAAAATTTTGGTCTCTCAGCCCATGCATACACATCTGACAGTGGCCAAATGATTTATTATTAAATGTTAGGTTGCGTGCAACATTGTCATGTAGCATCAGTTTGTTGTCGACATTCCTTGTTTTTATACTTGTGTTGCTTTGTCATAATGTGCTTTCTGAATAGAGATTGCAATCCGGGGATCTCGGCCGTTTTCGCCAATCTTGAATCCCAGGATTGGCGGTGTCCCACAAATTAGTGAAAATTGTACTTTTTTGCGTGTTAAATGATACAAATTAGGAATACATCTGATGAATAAAATATTTGATTTGCGCTAAAATCATACTCTTTGCTGTGCATTGCAATTTGTATTTGGACAGTCTGTCACTGACTACAGTTCAGATATACTTTTTTGTAGGGACTTATACTACATCCTATGCGTAATCGAGTCCATTGGGAATACCAAAATGACGACCAATTTATAAGCTTAATCCCGAAACGGGATCCCGGATTACAGATTTCTCAATCCCAGATCCTGGGATTGAGAATTTTCCGGGATTGCAATCACTAATTCTGAATGAATGTGAACTGTTAGTTAAATGCTGCTCATAAACTTATTTAAGTACCAGTTTATTCTGCACATGTGTCGTATTCTGCTTTTATTGTGTCAAGATTATTGTGAGTTTTGTGCTTTATAATTGCAGACTTTCAATAAATATGTTTTGTATAACATTCCGAGTCCGATGCGTGTGAGTTTATGATTATCGTTTCAGTTATTTTGGTGCAAAAAGCGCAAACAGAGCGAACAGAATGAACTGAACTGTACGGTATCAAACTGGCCGAGTGCAGAACTGAACTGGAAGTTTGTTTCCTTTTTACAGTCCATTTAATGCAACTGAACTGTACCGAAATGAGATTTTTGTTCATTTCTGTCGATTTGTATTCGTCTTAACGTTGCACCTGCCAGTTGCAGCATTTTCTGTCTGTATATTGTGGCCCACAATGCAGTTATGTAGCTAGCCAGTAGCATATGTGGGTGACAATATCTGTTTGTGCACTAATTTTGTGTCAACAGTTAGTTAGTATACTATGTCCGGAAATAAATGCCTATCTTGCCATGAAGGTCAAAATTAGGGCTGTACCGAATAGCAGATTTTACTATTCGGCCGAATAAGAATAATTTATGATATTATTCGGCTGAATATGAATAAAATATGAATAGTTGACCCAAGTTAAAACACACTGCACAATGCCCTGGCTTCATCGCAGTGCAGTGAAAAGTTACCAAACTGGACCCTTTATGATTTGTATCCATGTAAAACGAATGCCACTAACAAAACTGCTGACACTAACGAAACATGACAGTGATTTAAAACAGACTCTTGAGAGTGAGGAAACTAAATAGTTAAAGAGATGCCACAAAGCATCACTTTTCCATGGGCGTTATGCTGCTGAGACAGCAACTGTCGAAGGCTAAATGCAGGAAGAATGAGTGGCGACCCATTGCTTATTATTCGTATTCGGCCTGTCTTTAGGATTACTATTCGGCCGAATACCAATACGCTATTCGGTCTTCTATTCGGACCGAATAGAATACGAATAGAATATTCAGTACAGCCCTAGTCAAAATACACCAAAACTCATTTTGGCTGAGTTCTTACAACGTTCCTCCAGACTGTCCCCTAGTTGGTCATGCCCATTCCTCTCCCGTCGATGTCTTTGGTGCCACGATTGACAGTACCGCCACTTTTTTCTATATCTAAAACACTGGTCTTTGCAGTTTGTACTGCTGTTTCTGACTGAGTCTCTGCACTGTTAATAAGTCACGACTTCATTCCAGCGTTTATGTAGTTATTATGTTGATTAATGAATAAGACATTCCTTGATTGCAGCGTTTATGGTGACTATGATAACTGTAGCTAATTATCACACTAGTCAGTAATTGTTAAATCTGTTGCACTTGGTAATGATTGCTTATTCATTGGCAGCTCATAAGACTATTATTTTGATTCTCTGATTGTGTGCTTGTATATTGAGCTAATTAATGCTTTTAATCATACTAATCGACTATTATTGTCATATTAATCATGAAGCTGCTTTGCTGACATTTTGCAGTGTTTTACTAACAGCATAGATGCTAATAAAATTTAATAATTGACATAGTTGCATTTCGTGTGATTGTTCTGGTTACATATTTAGTATGTAAAGATTATGAGCCTGATCATAAGAAATTGGAATAGTTCATGTTGAATGCTTCTAAATATCAAAATATTATATCCAATTGCATATTGAACTTTTCATTATGTTGAGGTTGATTTCTGGTCTTTCTTATTCTGTTTAACATGATGTGATTTTTTGTCTGTTACCATCAGTACAAGTTGTTTTCGGTTAACGATTTTCACATTAGTTATTGGGAGAAAGTTAAAAGACTATGAGACTGGGGCCTAAAATCGAACAGTTGTAAATCGAACGTGGGAAGATCTCATGCCAAAACTCGTCAGAAGTTTTCAAAATTATGCTGGGAAGTCAGTCAGATAAATTGCTTCTGTAGTTGAATCCACTATGCACTTTTTTTACCAACTATGAAGTTAGTGACAGCTAGAATCAAATAAATAATTAAGGACAGGACTGCTGACATGCACTACTGCTTCTGTTTGAGCCGTCTATCCTGGTTTGCAGAGAAAATTTGTCAGTGAAGTTCTTTCTTGCCTTAACAGTAGAAACCGTGCAATGACTAATTTTTTTTGCAAGCGACAGCACACAGTTAGCGCATCTTAGCTGTGGTCTTTGCGTACGTCCGTCCGTCCGTCCGTCTTCTACACGCTGCAGCCTTATCAAAACGGTGCACACTAGTAAACTAAGATCACAAAATCTTTACATTGTCTTCCACAAAGACCCTAGTTTTTTGGGACGGAATTTTGTGTCGCTGGATGAGGGGATTCCCCTCGAACGAGGGCTTGAAAAAGGGGTGCTCCCTAAAAAGTTATTTTACCGCAATAGGCACGGACTTACTGCTTACATAACAAGCACCAGTGACAACCCTTTCACAGGTATTAACATTGATTTTGTGAATTTTTTGATGTTATTTTTCGGCTCTACGTAACCTATATAAGCACAAATCAGCTATTAAGATGTACCAACATTGATGATCGACAAATTGAACGACCTTGAAATCCAACAACAGTTTTTGATTATTTTTCCTCGACTTCAGGTTGCGAAGCATCTTTCAGCAGTGAATTGCATCGAAATTACTAGAGATAGACCATGACAACTTGTGTATGAGATTTCTGGCGTAGATTTTAACCGTCTTAGTTTTGACCCTTGTTTCGACCATAGTTTCAAGGACTCCTACGTATGGAGGCCTCAAATTTAGTTACTCTTTCCAAACGCATTATTATTTTATTGCACGTTGTACACGGAATGCCCAGGTGGCACCAACGAATGGGCACCGATACTATCGCGCGTCACGTGAACTTTGCTCAAAGTACTTGTCAGAACAAGTAAGCAAATACTGTGAGCTTAATACGTATTTCATTTACTTATTTTCTTTTCCGATATTTAGTGCGGAGTTTTCCGTGTTTATTATGAAATTGTGTTATTTGCGTTTAGAGTTTTAAACTTCTTAAAATACACGTTGATTTATAGTTGAAATGAGCGACATATGCGTATCATGGCAGCGCGACAAGTACTGCTATGCACATGAGCAATGCCGATTAGCTACAAAACAGTGGTCGCGTCTACTGGACAGCATGCTGTCTGTTGGTCTAGTTAAAGCTGCGCCGCTGTGTGGGCCATCAATTGATCCGTGCCTAACGCGACTGGTGAACAATGCCGATTACGAATCGGTGACTTTACGTGAATCGGGAAGAATTGCAGACAATGGCTGCTCAGACTGCGAGTTGCTGCCTTGCAAACATTGCTGCAGTGATGGGGAAAACGGTACGCGACATTGCTTGCGACGTAACGGACTTACGCCATGGAAATCCGACGTCAGAATATATTCTTCTGGCGTTAAGGGGTATTACATATTGATGTATATTAAATAAGGATACTGTTGGTAGATATATAGATACGCAGTGTCTATGATCACAAATTCGTGATCGCGACCGCCGATTGCCTATATATATATTTATTATTTCATCGTACACAAGGTACAGAAAAAAAGATGACGCCAGCCAATAGCAAGAGTCAATACAGTGGTTAGCTATTTTTAGAACATCGATGAGCATGGGCATAGATTAGAAAGGTGGCATTAGAAAGGTGGTGCTAGTGGTTAGGGTTAGTTATTGCAGCTTATTCAGTTTTGTTAGCTATTAAATTTTTAGCGTGCAAATTTAAGGATATTTCATACAATTATGTAGCCATAGATGTACATCCAAATTAAGGTTGCAATGTTGGTTATGAATTCGAACCTAGTGCTGCCAGGCTTGACTGGCCGACTGGTATGAAGGCGTGATACCTTGGCATTGTAACTTGCTAAGTTTGATCTCATCAGTTGCTAGCTGCCGTGATCACGGCTGCCGTAAGAGGTTGCCTACAGCAGGCACTGCCGTAGGCAGCCTCTTACGACAGCCGTGATCATAGGCAATCGGCGGTTGCGATCACGAATTCATGATCACAGCACCGGTCATATAGATATAGATATGGATAGAAATACGCATGGTGATACGTTCAGATCGACGATCTGATAATTGTTGTCAAAAATTGATATGATCAGATCGCCAATCTGAGAATGGGGTATGACTGAAAACCACACTTCGTAATGTTGGAGGCTAACTCCCACTTGTTTTTTACTACACATTATTTCTGACTAGAATTCATTCTTTTTTATTTCTTCTGCACTTAAGGAGTTTGGTTACTACTATATCAGTTAAAGATGAAATATTAAAAAAACTACCTTAACAAGTTCTCTAAGGTTTGACAGGGGATGGAAATATGCTGAGTCGAACAATTCCTTAAAAACTTTACATTGATCCTGCATTTTAAAACTATATTAACAATTGCAGTGCAGTAGTCATGTCCCAACTACATTGTGAGAAAAAACTACTTTTCGTAACGAAAAGTAGAAAGTAGCTCAAAATCTACTTGAGTAAAAGTAGAAAGTAGCCTGACAAAAAAACTACTTAAGTAGAAGTAGAAACTAAAAACTTCTACTTAAGTAGAGTAACAAAGTAGAACTACTCGTTACTATCCAACACTGATTATTAATAGGGCTGTACGAAAATCACGGTGCAAAAGTGAAAAAATCATGGCGTACTTTTAGAAAAGTCGCAAAATTCACGGCGCCAATTCACGGTCATATATAGTGTTAAAAAACGTCTCATTGACAAACATTTTTGTTCTCTGCCTAGTCAACAATCAATCATGTATCGTCGTCTCACGAAATAACTAACATTAATCGTTCTTAGTAACTTTCAGGAACAGTTTTAGTATATATCCAGTTATACACACAGCAGTGCTACAATACAGTAACTGTTGAGTCCATAGTCTTCAGTACGAAAAATATGAAGCAAGATGCCTAGCTTCAATGTTTAACAATCAAATTTTACAGATTTTGACACAAAAGTGCAGCCTGTGTAAAAATTCATGACAAATCATGGCAAACGCTAAAATTCACGGCAAGCGCCAAAATTCACGGCTTTCTCGAATTCCGCGAATTTGTGATTTTTGTCTAGCCTTAATTATTAACTGCTGTCATTGCAAATGATGCGTATTGTGCTGTGTAGGCTAAATGAAGAAATTGAAGATTTCTACTCTTACATGTGTCCATTGCCAGAAGAAAGGTTAATGAGGCAGAAAGTGATTGAAAGAGTTTCTGGGCTTGTCACTGAACTCTGGCCCTCTGCTAAAGTATGTCACCTTTGTGTCTTGTAAAATTATAGATTGGCTAACAGTGGTAATTGTCAAAGAGAATGCATTTTTTCCTTTTGCAAATTTTCTGTTATTGAGCTGTAGCACTGAGGGGTAGGGAAGGGGCTAAGCTGTCATAGGTGCACACAGATGTTGTGTGTTTTATTATTTTTTTTAACCCAGTTTCCTAGATATCTTTTGGTCTCATTTCTGGCTTCTCTGAAAGTTTAAAACAACATATAGAAGAGGAATTGTAAATCGTACTGTAATGCGCAGAAAGTTTGTTTGTCTGCTGTTCGTTCATTTGTCTGTCATACCCATCTGACACCTTCTGTGTTGCACAATTGCAGACCCCGACTGTGGTGTTTGAGTCCTTGGGCCTTAGGTTACACCCCACCTTGCCTCCCATGTCCCTGCACAGGCAGCCTGAGGAGGCGGGTTGAGTTGCCGGGTAATGAAGTTGAACCACGGAACTTTGCTAGTACGTAGGTTTAATGGCAAAACATGCCAAAAGCAATCAAAACTTACTGAGTTGAGCTTTTTCTTAAATGCAATTGTTATTTATGCCTCCACCAACGTAGTGGCCAGAGGCATCATGTTTCCATAGTGTTTGTGTGTATGTGCGTGCGTGCGTGAGTCACAAACAAACGTTGTTAGCGAGATATTTTGCTTATTTGTTGATGTCATTTGACCAAGTTTTTATTACTAACAGACTTTGGGGCAAAGATGAACGCCTCAAATTTTGGGGTCACAAGGTCAAGGGCCGAGGTCATGATGTGGTCAAATATGCTCTAACATGCACTTTTCTGCCTTGCAGTTCTCATCCGTTGGCAGATACATAATAGTCGACGGATTCATTATCACCATCTAGTTCAGCCTTGACGTGATGCATGCGTGTATTTGTGTTGATCCAGGTGGATGTGTTTGGAAGCTTTGCTACGGGTCTCTACCTGCCAACGAGTGACATAGACCTGGTCATACAGTGGGACATGGATGCACAGAGTCAACCTGAGATGATGCAGAATGCGCTCATTACGCTGGAGAAACAACTCATCAATAAAGGCATCTACGCCGACATCAAAGTCATTCGCACTTCAGTCAGTATACCTCATCTGTCCGTATATTAGCCTGTCTCTGTCTTTATTTTTTTTCTGTCTGTATCCCTGTTTCGCTGTATCTCTTTTTCTGTCTGTTCATCGTTTTCTCTCAGAATGCTTTGGTTATGGTGGAGAAACAGCATCTATGGAGAAAGGCATCTATGCTGATGTCAGTCGCACACAATTCTGTCTGTAGATCTCATCTCCTGTTTGTGTGACAGTCTCTCTGCCTTTCATTCTGTTTATCTTTGTATCTGTGTAATTCTGATGTACTATAGCAATATCAAAAGTTGTGAATAAAGAAAAAATGAATTCATCAACGATAATGAAAACAACAATGAGAAAATGAAGATAATGACAGTGATCACTTAAAAATAATTTTAAAATAGTAACAAAAAATGCCAGCGAAAAAATAAGTTATGATGAAGATTGCGCTGGGCGTGCTCTGGTGTCACTTTTGAGCTGCGTGGTTTTTGTTTTGTGGTTTGGTTGTGTAGATTTTGATCTTGGTCTGTAGGTGTTGCTTTTGAATTCATGTCACTGGTGTGTGTGTTTAAGTGTGTTTGTGTCTTGTGCTACAGGTTCCGATCGTGAAGTTCACAGACTGTGAAACTGCAATCAAAGTTGACGTTGGCTTCAGTGCGTCCATCTCGACTGGCATTCAGAGTGTTCACTTCATCAAGGTTTACATTTACCACCATGTTCACTGTCAGTCTGCACTGCAGTTTTTTTGTCGTTTTTTTACAGCTGATGATGGTGTATTTAATGTCTGCGGCTGTTCATTGGAACACTGGCATATTTAGGGGGTTGGTGGCAGTGAAACCCCCCATGACTCATCCAACGAAAAATTTATTGTGGGATGTCAATAAGCTAAAGAAGGCTTTTGGCTTGGGGGGGCTTTGCCCAATTGCCCACTCCCCACCATGCTCTCGACCAAGGATCTGTCCATTGACTCCGTTGGGCCTTGGAGGCACCACTTGCAGACTCATTACTAGGCTCACATTCACCATGAACCCTCCTGTCAAATTTTGGCTATGCCACTGCATGGGAAGCTGTCTATGAGATATGGAGCATCACCTGTTATATAGGATCACACAGTGTTACCTGCCACCCAATGCAGGTGAACGTGTCCCACATTAACCCCAGCTAAGCAAGTTGGTACTTGATTTGCCTACCTTGGAGAGATAGAAGGCTGAGTTGGCCTTGATGTTTGGTTAGTTGGTTATATACGGCTTTGAGATGGTTTTTGTCGTTTAAACAGTTGCTATTAACCACTTGATAGCAACCTGACTGGGAGTCAAAGTTGCAGCCTGCTGATCGTAAGTTTGACAACCTACTGTTATACTATCATGCTGCTGTGAGTATATAGTGACTAGTTTGCTGCCGATATGTCTAGGAGCAGATGCACGAATATCCGCTGATTCGGTGTCTGGTCGTCGTGCTAAAGCAATTCCTCATCTACCACAACTTGCTCGAGTCGTTCAACGGAGGCATCAGTTCATACTGCCTTATACTACTTATTCTCAGCTATTTGCAGGTCAGCCTGTTGCGGTTGTTGTGGTTGTTGTTGTCATGATGAGCAGTTATGTATCACTTGGTAGTTGTCGTTGTTGTCCAGTGGAGGCTTCAGTTCATACGCTACTCATTATCAGCTAGATGCAGGTCAACTTGTTGTTGTGGTTGTAATGACATACCTGTAGTTGTTGTAGTTAGTTGTAGTAGTCATAGTTGTAGTGGCCAAAGTTGTAGTAGTCGTTTAGCAGAGGCATCAGTTCATACGGCCTCATCCTGCTGATTTTCAGCTTTTGCAGGTCAGCTTCTTGTTGTTGTTGTTGTTGTTGTTGTCATGATGAGCCTGTAGTACTAGTCTGGCTATAGTAGTAGTTGTAGTAGTCATAGCCATTGTAGTTGTTCAAAGGAGGCATCAGTTCAAACTGACTCATACTACTCACTTTTAGCTATCTGCAGGTGTGCTTGTTGTTGTGTTGTTTTTCTGATGAGCTCATCGAGCGATGTCTATATGGAGGCCTAGCTAGTGGCATAGTGATAGGGGAAGAGTAATTGCCCATCCACAATTTTTAGATGTTGGAAAATTGTCCAGGGGCCTAATTTACAAAACATCGTAAGACAAATTTACGACAATGTTATGACATATGGCAGGTTTATGACAGATTTACGATAAAAAGCAATTTACAAAAAAATTGTACGAGAAATGTACGACAAAGTTACGATAAAATATATGACTGCTCATTAGCTGTTGTACAACAGCATCAAACACGCATGCAGTAATTATTTTGATTTTTCATTAGTATATAATTCTCACATAGTGCCGTAATACATATAATATAAATTTAGTTTGTGGTAACTTCAGGCAGCGAAATCACCGCAAAATCAGTTCACTTGTTATTGTTTACTTTGGTAACTGTTGGCAACAGCTGAAGCAGATGATCGGTGTGCAGTGCTGTGCGCCGCCAGCTCAGTGACATTGTGTCGCGATTGGTTGAGGTCTTGGTTGAGGTCAGCATAACAGCGGTTGATTGGCTGGCTAATTTTAGCAACTGCAGAGTTACGACATGATTGCGAGAGAGTTACGAAGTCGTAAAATCAGCTTCCAAAATTCGGATACAACGTTTTTGCGATAATCTTGCGCCATCGTAACTTGTTGATTTACGACAAAGTTGCAAAGAATTTACGACAGTTTTTGCGATTGTTTTACAATGTTTTGTAAATTAGCCCCCAGGAAACTTTTTATTGTTGGAAAATTTTCATCCACAAGTTTCATATTTTTTGCTGAAAACCCCAGTTTGGGAGAAATTGGTATTTTGAGCACCCATAATTTTCTGTCAAAAATTTACAACTGTCTGTCAGAATTTGGTTGGCAGTTTGCTGCGTCTGCTGCAAAATTTCAAGTTCCTGCCCTGCTTACTTATTTTAACCACGACGCTGCTGGGCCCGGCTGATACTTCAAAGGGATGAGGAATTTCACCAGGTTGTCACTATACTGAAACATCTGTGATGACACATCTGTGATGTCAGTGGAGTTAGCGAAGTAATGCTTTGCTCATTTTTGACCAAAGAAAAGTAAATGTTCAGCTGTTTCTCTTTATTTCCACAGTGAGGACAGATTGGGGATTAATGCCAAAATGCTGAACAGGAAATTTTTGCGGCCGAGTTTCCACAAAAAATTGCAAAGTTAACTTATATGGCATTTCAAAATGCCAGTTGGCAACATTAGCACTTTAGATGTCAATTTTAATGTTATACGCTATATTAGTTCACATTTTGCTTGGTTTATTTACTTGTCAGCACATCAGAAATGGTGAATAAAACAGCATGATTAGGCCTGCACATAGATGCAAACATAACTGTCTGCATTTTAAAACTGTATTTATTACTGAGCCTTGGTGATTTATGGGATGCACACATGCGCAGTAAAAATACAATAAAACTGCAATAAAACGACGGGCAGTGGACGGCAGCGACTTCGTTTACCTGACTGTGAGCTTAACGCAGAGCAGAACATGGCACTACGAACTTGCAGCGAACTTGCATTGTGTTGCTGGCATTCACCTGGTTGCAACAGTAAATTATCTTTGCTAGATACTGTTTTCTTAGGATATCTGTTCGTCTGTGTGAAGCAGACTGGTCAGTCAAACCAGTTTGGGCGTTAAGTGCTATTAGCTCCAAAACGGTTAAAGCTGTAGAATTCAAATTCGATACACGTGCTTACAGGACAGTTTGGATGTGATTCTTAGAATCATTTTTGAAAGGGGAACTCCGTAATTTTTGGGCATTACATGCATGTAGCTTCAAAGTGGTTAAAGCTATGAACTTCAATTTTAACAGGCATGTTTACAGATACAGTCTGGACATGATCGCTTGAAAATTTTTCGAAAAGGGGGCATGGCCAGTGTCACATGACCCCTAAATTTTTGGGTGTTAAATGTTAATATCTCTGAAGCCGTTAATACTAGAAGAAGAAGAAGAAGATTCCGCATAAACCTATAGGTCCATTGCGTGGGAGCTCATCCCCTTTACAGCGCTTTGAGCCGGCGAGGGTGAAGCTGGCGTGATGGTTCATCTGCCCACAGGCAGTCACCCACCGCAGTACTAAGCCCAATTAAGCTAGCATACTGCCCAGGTCGGCCGGATGGCCGGCTTAAGTTAACAGCCAGCGCCTTTAACCGACTGGGTCAGTATACTTGCAGTCCTGGCCACAGGGGCTACTGGTGCGCAGAACTCGCTGTTTTTTCCCTAGCAATGGGCGTGACCACCGATAGTATTCATTTTACCATCCCGCAGAAGGTAGAAGGCTGAGTCGACCTAGCTGGCAGGCTTCGCACCGAGATGGTTTACCTGCCCGCAGGCAGTCACCCATCGCGGTACTAACCGGGCCCGGCGTAGAGTAACTTCGTTGAAGTTTCATCCGAAACACGTTACAAACTACGCCACGCCACCAACCATGTTAATACTAGAGACTTCATAATTCATATTTCACGTGCTTGGTTTGAGGGACAGTCTGGACATGACCACTGAAAAATTTTTCAAAAGGGACATGTCTCGGTTAGGTGACCTGTATTTTTGGGCGTTACATGCTGATTGCTTGGAAATGTTGTGGTTACAGGGCCTATATAATGGCTTCGGATTTTTTATATTTTTGTATGCCTGTTTTTATTTTACTATTAACTTACTGTAGCAGTGTGCTTGTGTGGCTAACAGATGAATGGAGACGAGGATTACGATAACAGTAACACTGGGCACCATCTGATTCGCTTTCTCGAGCTCTATGGTTGCCAGTTCAACTACCTGCATACAGGAATCAGGATTCGAGATGGTGGCTCTTACTTTAGGAAGAACGAGGGACAGGCCGGCGAATTCGAGAACCGATATCAATACTCCCTGCTCTGTATTGAAGACCCGCTGAATTCAGGTAGCATGTACTATTAGTGGTAGTAGTAGCAGTAACAGTAGTAGTAATTAATGTTGTTATGGTTTTCCACTGGCCAAAGTCGGTCGGTTTTGGTTCGGTTTGGGGGAAAAACCGCGGTTTCGGTCGGCTTCGATTTAGATTTTCTGCCAGTGCTGTGAATTCTAGACGTCGCAGCTCAAAACCAATTTAATCTCTGCCAAAACAAACTAACAGCACACTGTTACATTTGCACTTGGAAAACAAAGAAAAATTTTGAAAGATGGGAGTTTAAACGCATGCGATTAGTGAAAAATGAGAAATATAATTTATAATCTACGCCATCAACAACCGGAAGTACAACACCGAGGAAAGGGCCAACTAAAATTCGTGACAGCCGTAGATAAATATCGACCCAAATGAATTCGGCTTAAAGTAAGTAAGTAGGTAAATACTTATCATAATTTATGTTAAATTATATTAACCTCCAACGTGTTAGGTGTGTTAGTGAAGGAGAAGTATTTCACCATTAATTGTACATTAATTCTGAAGTTTTATTCCGTAATTTGGATCGAATTGGCGCTTATCTAACGATGCTTTTGACATCTGATGTACGCGCTCGCTTGATTGATCACGACGTTGATCGATGCCAGTGAACGTCATACCGCAACCTCCACCATATGCCACACTCAAATGTTATGATGACGGCAGCCATCAGAAAATCACGGTAGAGGCACCTGGATAGATGTGTCGTCACGTCGGCATCGAAGTTCAATCGCATCAAATAAAATTATTTGTGCCAACCTCATTTGTTTGACTCAGTTGTACTCGCGTCTGCGTCTAGGGCCTACATTCCTACAAGTCTAGGGGCCTACTCAGTACTCAGTATTACTGCCGCACGGAGAGTAGCCTAAGGGCTTAGATCCTGAGCTGGCAGCAACGGCAAGATGTGAAACTGCGTCGTATCAGGACACTTCACCCACTAAGATGCTTCGCCTCGTGGACATCATATTCTTGGTCCAATTCCATCTGTTTTCACCATTGTGCACAATTTTATAATACGAAAAATATCCAAGGGTGGTAGACGTTTATCGTGTAGGCTTACACAGACCGGTAGACCAGGGACAGATCCAAACGAAAAGACGGGGACGGAGAGAGGGCGACACGAGCAGAAACGTGAGGACGCGATTGGTCGGTCAGCAAGGAGAGACGCAGAACAACGACCATAGTGAAGACATTGTTTGTGGAGATTACTGCTGCCCTCGAGCATGTTATACATTATTGGGACGCTGAGCACAGGAGGCAAGTTCACGGCACAGTGCGCAAACCTATACAGCCATATAAAGATAAACTAAACACAGTTTGAATGTATTTAGCAAACACCGATTTTTTTCAAGTTCTCTGAGAGACAATGGCAGTCGCCGTCGGTCGTCTGCCTTCATAGTAGACACACTCTTCCATTCATTCAAGCCTCACCCTCCCCCCTCACACACAGAGTATAGCGCCGCCAGCGATCACAGCTGATAACACCTGCAGCGTGAGAGGAGTCAGCAAAAAGAGTCACCGTGCGCTGCGGCCGCTCGCCACTGCGGCTGCGTACTATTAGGCCTAACGTTCACAGCACCAGACATTAGAGCTGCACCGTTTACCAAAAAACCGAAACCGTCAATAGAGAGCCTAAAACTGCGGTTTTGATAGGGTTTGATATTGCTAAAAAACTGAGGTTTCGATGCCAATTTCGATAACCGTAACAACACTAGTAGTAATCACAGTAGTAGTAGTGTATTGCCATAGTTGCAGCTGTAGTTCTAGTCAATGGCACCAACTGTGTAGAACAGCCTTCTTTCTGCACCGAAAGACAATGACATCATTACGAGTGGCCGTGGCAATGAAAATGTTTTGCAATTTGGCCGTAAAAATTATTGCACTGCATTGTGCAACATGCTGATTGGAGAGTTCAATGCATTTGTGACACTTTTTCTCTTGCAGTGTTTGTCATTAGAATGAAACAATTTTAAGTCTGTCCGTAATCTGCTGTGTTGGAGAATTGAAACTTTCTGGCTTCTCTAACTGTTCTAACCAAAGGTGCTGCTGGTCAAATTGTCAGTCAGTGATGATTGTGTTTGTAGCAAACGACGTTGGTCAGGGCTGCTATGGTGCAATGAAAGTCCGCGACGCGTTTGCGAATGCTTACCGAGAGCTTCGCGATGCAGTCCTGCCACAGTACCAGCACATCCAGTCGAACTGCTCTAGCTTCCTCGGCAGAATACTTTTGATACCGGTGGAAGTTGTCAAGTACCGGCATGTGATTCGCAGCCGCTGGCAGCTGCGGCCAAGCTCGTCGTCGTCGACATCATCGTCGTCAGCCAATGAGGAGCCAGATCACCTGCCAGCAGCCGCAGCAGTGGGCGGAGCTTCATTAACTCAGCTTGCTGATGACAGGTACGTATTGCTCTGATCTGACACACGTGCTTACTTTGTAGTCCATCTAGCAAGGTAATGTTAAGTTAACTATGTAAAGTTCTTCCAAAGCCAGAAGCACATCGGTGTAGCACTGATTTCTGATAGTTTTCATAGCCCTCACCCAGACGCCCATTTGCACTGCGAGACCACCGATATGTGGTTAGTGCATTGTGTGGTGTGCCTGTTTATGCCCAGCATTCACTGGTATTCGTTGCACTTTTCCACAAACGGATGGCTAGGCTGAGTTGCCCAGGGCCACTTAGATAAACTAAACTTTGATTCTAGTCTGAGCTGAATACGATTAGTGAGGATGTGACTGTGTGTATGATAACATGAATGCAGCCTGCTGCTCAGTCCCCAGATCGTTGGACAGAACTGAAGATTGTTGGGTTTCGCTATTTTGATATCTTAAAAACTGCAGTTTCTACAGGCTCAGAACAATGAAAATCAAAACTGTTACAGGCTGGGAGCGATTTGTACCAGTCAACATGGTCTGTCCTCACTGGTTTTTCATCACCAAAATACCTCATCATTGCTGTTTGGTATTATTTTGGAACTTGGGCAATTTTTCTCCAACTGATGCCAGGCGCCGCTGGATTCAAACTCATCTTAGTCCTGTTCTGTAAAAAATATGGGGATGGTTGCAGAAATTTTCTGACATTAGTGTACAAAAACTTGCCACAAATTTAGCATTACTGTTGCAGGCATTTTTGCTGCTATTGCCTGATTTCACGTATGGCTTTGTGAATTTGGAAGATTTTTGTTGGCCCGAGAATGTATTGAATGAACAGCATAAAGAGGCCATTAGCCATCACAAAGCAGAAAATGCTGTGCATTATGTATACCTGCCTTATGTATGTGGTTTTTTCTTACGTGCATAGTACATCTTTAGCTATTACTGGTAGTGGTAATGTATTGCTGTGTGTGTGGTACAATAGGTCTGACTCGGGCAGTTGCAGTAGTCGAACCAGCAACTTGTCATCACTGACCAAGTCAAGTGGCATCTGTCAGTCACAATCCCCGGGATCCATAGCAGCGCTGAGTGATGCTGTAAGTACTCTTTATCTCTCCCCCTCCCTCTCTTTCTGTCTTGACTACTAGTACTAGGTCTAGTATCTCTATAACTAGCAGCACTTAATAATGCTGTAAGTACTAGCTGTTTGTCTGTCTGTCTGTCTTCCAGTCCCTAAATGTTTATCGTTTACAGTAACATATCAGAAATAAGAGGTCTCTGAAATATTGTTAAAATGATGCCTATGCCTTCGATATTATTTTCCACAAAATTTATGTTTTGGGGTTAGGATTAGCGTTGATATGAGTGGTTATTAGCTGGATGACTGACTTTTTGCAGACTGGTAAACCATCTCGGTGTATAACCAACACCCAGGTCAACTCAGCTATTCATCTCTCTGGACTAGGTACTTTGTCTGCTAGAGCACGTTTACCTCTGATGGGTGGCAGGTGTAACTCACCGAAGAGCTATACATAGTTGCACAGCTTCTAACTGTTGGTGTTGTTGTTGTCATTAGGATTCGGATGGTGTGCTGTCAGACACAGCAAACAAAAAGAGTTCATGGCGAGCACCAGTTACAACCGTTAATTGTACATCATCTTCGTTCGTTACATCATCAACAGTCAATGCACAGTCGCTGGTGAAACAGCAGCAGCCACAGCGTCATCAGCACACTGTTGCTTCGCGTAGTGCTGCCCGTCGCCACGCTCAGTCGGCTTCACATACCGTTAACCCTCCTTCACATACTACCAGCCTTGCTTCACATACCACGACCATCCCTGCTTCACATACCGGTGCCACCCTTCCTTCACATACCACCAGCACCCCTGTTTCACATACCACTAGCTCTGATTCACATGCCAGTGACAACCATGCTTTACACACCACCACCACAGGCTTAACTTCACATACAGCCGTCAGTTTCACTTTGCATACTAGCGCCACCAGCCTTGGTGCTTCACATAACAGCGTCAGTTACACTTCAGACACCACAACCAGCCCTGCTTCGCATACCAGCAGCCTTGCTTCACTTAAGGCCGTTGAGACAGCCGCTGCACCGGCTGTCGACTGCTTGACTTTTGGCATCGCTACCACTACGTCCAGCACTGCAGTCACTGCCACAACCAGCCGTCCACGTCACCACCAGCCCGTGGGTACTACAACCGTGACTACTGGTAGTTGCAGGCTGATTGCTACAACTACGACATCTAGCAGCTCAGCGCGTCGCCATCGGCACATGTACAGTGACGAGCGACGAACTCGCCACAACAACAACAACGGTGCTGCAACTAATACAGTTGCCAGTAGTTGTAGTAGTACTACCAGTAGTAGTGGTGGTGGTGCTGCGGTTAGCATGTCGTCGTCATCGTCATTGCGTTGATCTTATTTATAGGAACAATCCTTAATGTGTTTAATGCAACGAACGTAGTCAAAGGAGTCACAAACTTGTAGGCTAATTAATTAATAATCTAAAAAGAAGTATATAAATATATAATCAACAATTGTTTGTCAGGGACGGTAGTGCCGCTGTTGACAGAATGTGTTTGCATCGGTGGTTTTTTTGTATTCTGAGTTGATAAATGTTTGCATTTAGTTCTAAACTAGCACCGATAGTTGAGGACCACAGTTTTTGCACTGAGGTGCAGAATTACTAGTTTCCGTGCAGTTTCTACGATTTTGCAGACGTTTGGCACTGGCTGGTGATTAGAAGTACCATCTGTTGACGCTGGGCAATATTTTTCCGAAATATGGGTCAGTGTTAAGCACACTGTGACATACTTTTGCAAATGAGAGTTTTAGGCTTTGTTTATGGTTCATGATTATAGAGATTATTGAACGCTTGATATGCAGAGTGACAGAAGTTTTTGTACGTTAAATAATGCAGAAAAAAGTATGCAGCTTACTTATTAAATGCGATGTCGTGGAGTTGGAAAAATTTGCTGCAGTGAGGCATGGAATTTGGGGAAAAAATTGTCCGTGGAAAACTGTGGTCCCCGATAGTGATAAGCTGTGCTGATTCGTCACATTACAACCTGTGTTTGCGATTTTGTTGACGTTTTGGCAACTGCTGTTGCAAGTGTTGCTTTTCTTGAAACGATTTCTGCTCACTGCTAGATGTCACTGTGACGAACGATTTATTTCAAACAACGGATTTAGTCAAAGATAGCACTTGCAGTAGTTTATTCAATATTTCTGAAAGAATCTGCAGTGCATTTGGAAGACGAAGATGATTAAAGACGGATACAGAGCAAACAAAATGAAACTGAAACTGAATATCAGTCGTTCTTTTTTTAGAGTCTGTGAAGTGAACTGAACTGACGTAATATATTGCAGTTCGATGCAGTTCTCGTTTGCTTCTCACATTCTGTGCAACACATCTGAACTGTCCTGGCGATTTCATGATTTTGCTTTGTGCATGCCTTATTGCAGCACTGGGTCTTATTTAACTGTGTTCACTGTGAATTATTATCAGGGTTTCCAACACGCATTCTTAAAAGTCCTGATTCTTTTTCTCAAAATTCAAGTCCTCAAAATTTGTTGAAAACGTGGTTGGTCCTTGAAAGTTCTTGAACTTGAGTTCTTGGGTTTTTGAAAGTTCTGAAATTTTTCCAATATACAGGGTGGGCCCAAAACGTGGTGCTTTACTTTCGTCCATATCTTCGCCAATTATTGATCGATTTGCAAAATTTTTTGACTCGCACACTCTGTGGACAATTTGCAATAACATGATTATGATACATCCCTCCACACCACAAATGCGTCTCTACACTACCTTGTGATATATAAATGAAATATGCATACATAACGATAATAACAAACAAACATTTTGGTAAGATTGAAAAAAAAAACACTTCATACCAAAATTACAGTGAATGGTCTGTATGACACTAAACTGTGTGGGTCCAACACAGTCTAGTGTCAGCGGATCATTCATCGCAATGTTGGTTTGAAATCTTTTTTTCATTTATCTAAATTTCTGTTATTATTATTAGTTTTTGCTTACGTTTATGTTTCACAAGGTAGTGTAGAGACGTATTTACTCTGTAGTGGGTTATATAATAATCACATTATTGCTAATTGTTTGCAGAATGTGCCAGTCAAAAAATTTTGAAAATGGTCAATAATTGGCGAAGATATAGACAAAAATAAAGTGCCATGTTTTTTATGGCCCACGATGTATACAGCAACATAAACGTACAGGTTGCAGGTTATGTGAACACGCAGCTTCTGAAGAAAAACCTACTGAACACTTGTCAGTTACTATGATGGCGGTATTTTCATCTAGTTCCAACTTGATTGCATGCAACTTTTCATTTAGTGACATGTTGCGTAATGTGCAGTGATATGAACTAATGTTGTGTGACATTAAGTTTTTGAAAATTAATGTTGGCAGTTCTTGAATGTCCTGAGAAGTTCTTGAATTTTGTGACTATACGGTGTTTCATGAAAAGGCACCCTTTTTCTTTCTTTCATAATTCAGTCAAATGATCTGAATTTGCATGAAATGTTCACCAGATGTAGCTAAAGAAAAAATAATTCAAACTATTTGGACAAAATATGGCTGGTAGTAAAATATTCTTTGCTAGTCATGACGTAATGTTGACGTTATAATGTGCTGCGAGTTCAAACTGGCTTGTCGCAACCGGTGCTAACAGACTTGCTGAATAGCTGCCCTGCGTCGATGGCGAACTTTATCTGGTTCATTGATGACAAACTGTTGAAGTTTTAACACTGTAGCCACAAAAATTCCCAAAACGATCACTTTCACGCACTTGTGGGGTGAACTTAACTTTTACATTTTCCAGCAAGACAGTGCACCAGCATGCACCGCTTGTGAGATGGTTGAGTTTTTTGATTGTGAGTCGCCTGATTTTGTCCCCGTGCTGCTTAGTGCTGGTACGATGAACATTTTTCATCAGTGAACAAGATAAAGTTCACCATTGAAGCAGGGTGGCAACTGACAGAACCAGTTGAGACAAGTCAGTTTGTACTCACGACATATTATGACGTCAGCATTACATCATGACTAGCAACGGTTATTTAACTAACGGCCACATTTTGTTGAAATATTTTGAATTAGTATTTCTTCAGCTACATCTGGTAAAAATTTCATGCAAATTGATCACCATTTGACTGAGTTATAAAAGAAACAAAAAGGGTGCCTTTTTATTAAACACCGTGTACAGTGGGAACCCTGTAATATGTTTTGGCCTTTAGTGAGAGCATTGAAGCGTGTGAAAGACATGACGATTGGCCTATTTTGTGCTGATGGGCCGTTAAGAAACTACTCACTCACTCACTCACTTTTCTGTTGTACTTTTGCAAGGTGCATGAACTTGAAGCGTGTGCAGTGTTCATAAACACGCACCGTCATGTGTCCCTCGGCCAGCAGCCATCGAACATTAAAATTTTTTATTTATTCAGATTTTAATTGCATCAGTTTGTTGTTCGTTGTTTCATTGTGTCTTAGCGTGTAGCGGTATTTTTCGGTTTCACGTGATAAATTGTAGTTGAATTCTGCAGTTTTTAGTGGTCTCGTTTCGATTGCTACAGAAATTGTTCGAAATCAACCGATTAGTTGGAGATTAATCGATTGGGAATTTGTAACCAGTACGAGTTCTAGTAGAAGTCATCAGAGATGTGTGGATGCCGACATTTTGAGTCCGCATCAGTCCGCCGATTGTGTTCAAGGATGCGCGTTCGCGTCTACAACAGCTTCAACAATGGCTTTGTAATACATTTTGCTAAACAAGGCAGAAATTAAACATACTTTCCAAAGTTCGTTAGCAGTTATTTGGAAAAATACGCTCGTCGTTGAACAGTATTCGTATCCGCGACAGTCCGCGTCCGCATTTTTGTCTATTTTTGATCCGCTGTCGGAACGCGTCTGCACAAAATCCTGCGGATCTGCGCCCTCGTCCGCCGTCCGCACATCTCCGGTAGAAAACAACCGATTTTCAGAATTGTTTCGCTGCCACGTTGTCTATGAAATTTGCAATAAACTGATCGCTAGAGATCAAACTACAGCTCAACTGTGTCGCTACTCTACCTTGTGAAATTTAAAAACCAAGTAGTGTGACTAGTGCACTGTTTCAGTTTTCTCAAAGTAAGTTACATGTGCCGGGAACTAAGATTTGGTTTTTACGTGTGAACTTCTTCCGACTAACTTTCATCAGTAGGGTAGCTCTGTCAGTGGCGTCGTTGCACAGGGAGGCAAAAGCTCCCCCTTAGATTTTAGTCTGTCGGAAAATTTTCGTAAAAGAAGATGATTTTTCAATAATGCAAAAGGTCCTTCATATTTTGGGAAAATTTAGTGGCGGAATTGAAATTTCGAACAGTGTCGGAAATTTGCATCTGTCTCTCAGGATTCAGGAAATTGTAACCACTTCTTTAATTGCGCTCATCTAACCTTTTTAACCTACGCCGCTTCTGATCTCTATACATGCAGGTTACTAGTAAAGCCTACGTTAGCTGTCTGGAGAATGCGAAGTATCTGTCAAGGATTTTGTACTTGATCAAAGGTTATGGAGTTTCCTGAGAAAGGGTGGAAAAGCATGTCTGGGCACGCCTTGCATCGGTGCCTGGATGATGTAAAAACTGAAGCTCGGGCACGATTTCGTTTTAGGCAGTATCATAAAGAATGGTTACGATAGGCCTAGAGACAGCAGTGGACAACGCATTAACGACGCGAACAACTTCATTGCAAATTATCATAGCTTGGTTGGTCGTTCGCTAGACACAGCCTATATAGACAAAGCCTACATAAATGACTCTGTTACTATTTGCTTCTAGTGAAATTTTTATCTGCAAAACGCCAAAAATTGCCGTTGCTACGCTCGCCGAATTTGTTCATAGCGACGGTCGGCTCTGATCGCTGACACAAACTGCCGCCTGCCAATGTTAGAAGAATCATAGGCATATCAAGGAAAGGGACATAAACAAGCTACCTACCCCAGCTAGGTCCGGGGCGGCCGCAAACGCGTTTGGTGAAATTGAACCTGCTAAAGTGCTTCTGGTGACGGCATTTTAAAATGCGTGTACGAAAGAAGTATTTAAAAATTGCAGAAAATAGGCCTACTTTGCGAAATATTTTTTCGAGACAGATTAATCAGAAATAAATTAATTTAATGATGGCGTGCGCGACTACGGCTTTGCAGTGCGTTTCGCATGCGACGCAGAAACAGTGATATGTAACTGAATGACTGGTTAAACTAGTGATTTGTTGTTTTGGACAAGAGCGCTGCAAAATGCAGGACCGGAAAATGCAAGACTGTAAAAATAATGACTGACGAAATTGTACTCGTAGGCTCGTGACAAAGCGACTTTCTTTCAACTAGGTCAATACGGCACACAAACGAATTATTTTTAGCCTGTAGGCTTACTATACTTGTGTGAAAAAAACCTACGGCGTTGTAGGAATGTGTTTTGGGAACGTGCGGTGCGGCGGCGACGACTTTTAGCCTTCTCGGCGCGAATTCCGTGTCAGTCACTCAAGTGAATTGAGCGAGCGGCTGAACGCGTATAGGCGACACACACAGGTCTATGCAGCTAGCGCGTTAATCAATTCTGCGCGGTCTTGCAGTCTTGCTGACGGCCGCCTTTCAACGCGCCCAAACAACTGGCAGCATCTGTAGCGTGGACTACACGAAGCGTGCGCAATGGCGTACCCACAAGGGGAATGGAGAGGATGCAACCCTAGACTTCGGTCAATCGTTGTCAAACATAATTCTGATCATTGTTTCTGTAATTTAACGTGTATATGGAATTTCTCAAAACGTGTTGTAGCAGTCTGAAAACTGTGACATCTTAATTTAGGTCGTCATTACGTTGCTAATTCCTCGGATTTTGAACCGTGGATACCAATGACAAACTTCCTCGTAGGGCTCAATAGAATTTTCGTTGCCAGACGATAGGTAGGCCCATATGTCAAAATACCGGTGCTTCCGCTGCTCAGCGTCACCCAGGAAGCAATTTTTCTCTAAGTCGCAACAAACTCTTTCCCTTTCATTTATTTTCTTCGCTTTCCCAATCATTTCCTTTCCCTACGTAGTTTAGGGAAGTTCTCTAGCGAGTATCTGGGCGGACCCCTGTCGCAAACGCATTTTAGGCTTTCAAAGCCTGTCTCGTGGCAACGTTTTTACTCGTTTGAATGACTTTGTTGAACTAGTGTTACGAGAGCAATCCCCCAACGTAACTTCCCCCTAACTTTTCGGGGAAAATCTTGCTTTTGCTTGTCTTCACAACAGACAACTGCAAATTTCTGATAGTATTTCGACAGACAGCCTCAAACTGTCGACAGAAAAAAATTAGGGGTGATCAAACTTTTAATTTTCCCCTAAATTTTCCCAAATCGGGGGCTTTAACATCCAATTTTGTATTTTTGGACAACAATTTCCCGACAAGATAAAGATTTTCCGACAAATTTTTGACGGCCGCAAATTTAGGTAAAACAATTTTTCCCACTTTTGCCCTCCCCTCCTGTGATTGTGGGGGTTTTCCCTTTTTGTCAATTTTGTTTCTAAGTTTTTCCAAAATGGGGGATTTTCAGCCACAGAATTGGTCTTGTTGGAAGAATACAATTTTCCAACAAACTAAAAGTTAGGGGAGAGAATTGTCCATATCATACTTCTTTTCCTTCATGCATGATGCCAGTGACAGTTTATGCGTATGCTGGATGCGCCCATGAGAGTGCTTCCGTCGTCAAAGAGCGTTGCCAGCCGACGACCGGCCGGCTGATTGCACGGCTGACTGGTTCTCACGCCCACACAGCTAGTGCGTTCATCCTGGGGGGTCGGGAAACGGGACACCCGGATATTTGGACATGTATGTCCTGTAGTGTAGCCAAGATAGCCAGGATGACTGTTCGAATCCCTTCACTGAAAATCATATCAGCGGTAAAAGGCCAGAAATTTTGACGCTTAATTGCTTGCTATAGGCTATCGTTTCACTAGAAGTGTTCTGCTGTGAGACTAAAAAGGGCTAAAAAGGATATTTCGGCCAGGGGACCACTGGCACTTTGGAGTTTGGAGGAACTTTCAACGCTCCTCCAGAGCCCTTTGTGAGGAAGGTACCCTCTCCCCGTTCCCCACCCTACTTGACGCGAATGGAGTGTCTCGTGCTCGACCTTCGACTCCCCTCCCAAATATCGACGGTGCGTATCGACGCCACCACGTCTGTGCGTGTTGTTCTAATACCAGAGCTGCTGCTGCTGCTATTTTTTTCCTGCTGCGTCCATCAGTCGGTTCCATCAGAGACCGACAGACAGCACGTTGGTCGTTTTCTCGCCGTCTGCGCTCATTACATCTACTACCAGTCACCTGTTTGACTTGACCGACGCTGCTAACCGCCCGCCGCATCTTTCTAACGCCGTTGCTGCTGTCGTGGACGGCGCCACATGCAGCAATCTGGCCAATACTGGAACTGATGAGGTCACAGAACCTTTAATGGTGCTACTGTGGCCTTTAACGGTTTGATCACAGCAATTTTAGCATTAAATGTGCAATAATTATTCTATGCTTGCGGTTTAAAAATCGTGTTTTGTTGCGATTTTGAATAACTTGTCCAGAAGACCGCTTTCTTGTAACTGCGAAAGAAGTGCAGCAAAATGCAGCAAAAAGTGCGCAGACCCCACCGAATTTTGCACCTGGGGTCAAATTTTCGAAACGTCTTAGAAAGATTTTTGGAAGACTTTTTTAAAAAAATGTCTTAGGAAAGTTTCGAAAATTTGGCCCCTGGACCATGGAGCAGATGCCCGCTCCTTGCTAAATGCATGCAGGTCACAATCATGCTCACAGCATTTTTAAAGCGCGCCGCCGTTCTTGGCTGTTGTTGCTGCTGCTACTCTTGGTGCGGCCGTTAGTCTGTTTGCCTTTCTTTGATCTCTATCTCAGTCAATTGCACTCTCCATTCTGCGTTGTCCATGCTTCGTAGTCACATTATTTATGGATTTTTGTTGTGTACATTGTGTAACAGAACTCGGCGTTATTATATACATGTATCTGGTGAGTGATGAAGAAAAACATCGACGAGACTAAACTTTCAAGATTATTCAAGGTCAGCCAGGCCCTAAAATCCCTTTTCTGTTCCAAAAACGAGTAGTTTGGAGCGAGGACGAGTTGTTCCGAGAGGAAAGACGTTTATGAGAACTACACTGTGTCCCAAAAAACATCCCCGACATTTTTGATTGTAACTTGAAAACTGCTCATCAGATTTTGATAATTTTTGGTACAGATATTTTTGACACAACTTGACATTAATTGACCATTTAGTTTTTCACCTCACCAAACGTTTGTTTCTGCACTACCTGGGGAAAGCACAACCAGCGAAATATCACCTTTTTATCCAATGCGATATGATTGCGTAATTAACATAACGCGTAAAAACATATTTTGTCCACATTTCTGACACTGTGGCTGACATTTTATTCAGTTGTCCATTTTCAACTGCCTACAGTAAAATTGCTTGAAGTGTTGGCCCACTATGCGAACACAAGCAAGGAGACGCTTTCTCTATTCACTTGACAGCAGTATCGATAATGTTCTGCTCCAGACCAATACAGGCTCTACCAGTCACTTCTGACTTTACAAACATTCCTAAACTGCATCTGGTGGACACACTGCTGCAAGTGAGTCAAACCTTGTAATAGACCTAATGTTGAGGCCCACAAATTAGGACAGATGGAATTTATTGACATTTTCCCATTCACTTTAACACGTATTATGCCTGGTCTGCTTTCTTCAAGTAGTGCAAAAGCAGACGTTGGGTGAGGTGAAAACTAAAACACTCATTTAATAGCCAATTATGTAGTAAATATTTCTGCCAAATATTATTAAAATCTGCTAATCTTTATTCAAGATACGATCAATAATGTTGGGGATGTTTTTTCAGGTTTTCTGTTTCTTTTAAGGCATATTTCGCTTAATCTGCTTTCCCTAGGTAGTGCAGAAGCATACATTAAGTGAGGTGGGAAACTAAACAATCATTTGATGGCAAGTTGTGTCGGGAATATTTGTCCCAAAAATTATTAAAATCTGATAATTGGTTTTCAAGTTACAGTCGAAAATGTCGGGGATGTATTTTAGGGACACAGTGTATAGCACATATAGGCCTGTTTAGTATTTATAAAATTAGAACTTATATTAATAAACGTAAAACCCGATATTATTTCAAATTACCTAGGTCTACATTTGACTTTGCTTTAATATTTTTGTGAACGGGTTGTTTAGTTGTTTGTCATGCTTATAGCGATTAGCATGTCGTCATTATGACCTTCATATTGCAAGTTGTGTTGACGTCATATTCCGGGGACAGTCCACCTGTCCGCAGATCAAATCGGCATAACTGCATATAACATGAAAAGCAGTCCAATGTCGTCCCTGTTTCTATGGTCAACCACAACGTTGTATTGCTTGCTCAATTTAACAGGATAACGGGACATCTGGACGTTTGTGTTGAATGTTCCAAAGAGAACTTTTGCAAGACAGGCTGCTGCGGTCGTAACTTGGTCGGTACGAGTGATGACTGCGTTGTTGTTGTGCAAAACCATGGAGTGAGAGCCTACGCCCCACATTCCATGGAGCGCTCCCAGCTCAGTGAAATGAGTTATTGCTTCTTCACGATTGACGGACACGCGCGCGGTAAACGAGCAGCTAAGCGCTGGGCGTTGAGCACTGAAGGTCGTCGCACACTGACAGACCCATAGAATTAGTTTTCTGGACAGACCTCCATCAGTGTCTTCTGCACAGTCCACAACAAATTAATGTCCAATTCACACTAAACGTCGGCAGTGTGAATTGGGTATAACAGCTCCTAGCGGCTGCGGTCTTAGTAGCACTACTGCAATAGTAATGACGTCGTGGCCGGGAAAAAACAAAGGGTAACTATCCCCCATGCTTAATTTCGGGTTGTCGGAATATTGTCGGAGAAACATCTTCTTGTTGGATAATTTTCGCTCCAAAAATGCAAAATTTCGGGCTAAAGACGACATTTAGAGGAAATTCAGAAGCAAAATTAAAATTTAAGCATCCTGTTAGAGATCTGCAGCTGTATGTCGAAATTCTGTAGAAAATTTGCATGTTTGTCGAAAAATTGCAATTTTCTGTCCGGTGACTTTTTTAAAACCACGACGCCGCTGAACATATAGTAGCAGCAGTAGCAGCAGTGGTGACGACATATAATTTATATTTCGAAATTCAAACTAAACACTAAGTTGTACATTGCGTATTTCAACCCTAAAATGCAGCAATCTGCACTTATTTGCTCCTATATTTTTACGTTTTTGTGGATGGCATCCCCGAACCCATAACTTTTCAGACCCCTCTTCTCAGCGCGCATCGACTGTCTTACTTTTTCAGAGCTTTGGCGCGCGCTGTTGCAGCAGAGGTAGCGTAGTTACGTCACCGACTCAATTGATGCCTCCAGTCAGTTAGTAAGTCAGTTAGTCGCAGATACACTTACTTACGCCGTAACTTACAGCATAGATTAAAAATTCGTAACTTACCATTTCAAAATTCGTAGAGTTCACAAATTTTACTTAATGTTTAAAATTCACCGAAAAAATTTTCTTTGCGCATCTCTGCAGTAATCAGAATTTTTAAAATTTGCGAAAATTCGTGAATTTTTTGTTTATCGAGACTAACATTCGAGAAATTAAAATTCTCAATCTATGACTTGAGCGCGGTTTCCTTTCCGCGCAACGTACGCAACGCAAGGAACGCAATGACCGCTTCTACCCTTGCGTCTCGACCGTTACGTCAGCTGCCTTCGATGCGTGCGTTGCGTTATGCCGTGGCTACATGCGCGGACCGCTTTTTCGAACGAGGGTTTTTGATTGTCAACGAAAATATGCCCATCAGAACCGTGAACGAAAAAATCGGTGCGTGTAGCCACGACAAACGACGCTCTACAGTGTAGTGTAACAGCGAATTGATGTGATGTTTGTCTGCCGTACGTCCTACGTCTGTTGTATATGAGACGAACTGACGACAGTCATGATGTCGGCGAGTGGCGTCACTAGGACATCTTCGCCCAGTCTGGTCTCGGTCTATGTGACGGTTCTGCTGGCGTTGTCCGTGTGTCTGACCACTACGTACTCTCAGTTGGTCGTCGTGCCGCGCTACAGCAGACGACACGGCGGCGGTGGCACCGGCAGCAGCAGAGTGCGCATTCAACGCGCTCACAACGGAGCAATTACCCGCACTCGACCTACCGTACAACAGTTCTACACACGTCTTTACGGGTAGGCCAACACGAACACGAAGGCTATACACTACGTGACATTGCATAATCCAGTGTAGTTTAACTGGCGTCGTCTGTTTGTCTGTTAGTCTGTGGTCGCTCCCTGCGACAGAGGTGTTTCGATTCCAAACGTCGAAAATTCCTCCCCCCATCGGGCTCCGAAGCTTAGCTCAAACCAAAAATATGTTTTGGTGCATTATGAGCTTGATAAACGCATTTGGTGCGTACAATTTGGTGTTTTCGTGACATTTTAAGCCTCATGAATGCACAGCGTCACCGTTGTCACGTCAAGAACTGCTGATACAGCGTACCGCATCTAAGGTAGGCTAATTGCCAGTGCGCCGTGCCGGACGGTACCGGCACAAGCCCCGACTACGTGTGTCTGATCTCATTGCTGGTTTTCTTGTCTGTAGACCTAACGTGTGTGGAAGTCGTGCAAATCGTCATTGCTGCGCTGGTTGGACGAGAGCACCGGGCTCTTCACGCTGTCTTGTCCGTACGTATTACGCATGCTCTAACGCCGTCTTCGTTCCGTAGGCCCTACTCTAGGTCTATCTATTACTTAGGCTTATATCTAAGTGGTGTCTTCGCAAGTTCATGAACATTATATGGGCCTAGGAAAACGAGGTTTTGTCAATACCCGTAAATCTTAGACTGTCGCCATGAATGTCTGCGTTTTTATTGCACTTAGCGCTTCAATACTGTTAGTCCCCGGAACCGTTAAGCTAAGGCCTTAACGGCTGGTCTGAAGCCTTAGCGGCTGGCTTAGCGGTTTAAACCGCTAAGCTAGCTGCTGTTTGGACCGCTAAGCCTTAGCGGCGGCTTAGCGATCTACTGGCAGGCTCGACGAGAGAGGGGGAGGGGTAGGGGGTAAGTCCGCGGCCCCGCGACGTTTGGGCGCCCCGCCGTCGTTCAAAAATATAAAGTACACCAGAATGCGCCGTTTTAAAAGCAAAAAATTCTTTAAAAATTTTTCCAGATGGGCCTTGCGAGAATGTTTTCTTCCCCAGGCCCAGCTGTGGTTCTCAACGTCCTTGGTCACTGGTAGTATTTTGAGACCCAAAAGCAACAGCCTTTACGTGATTTGTAACGACATACAATAAACTACCGTTTTCCCATGGAGTCACATTAGTAACTCGTATATTACACTGCAGAAGTGAGCACAGTAGGCCTACAATCGCGTTATTATGTAAAAAAAAGTTTAGCAAATGGTCAAAACGTGTAACCACGAAATATCGTGCGAAGTACAAAAACTAACTCCAACTAATGATTGTCATTTGTCAATCTAATGCTCATTAGTCATGCTCATTAATTCACTGACTGGTACTTGGTAGGCCTACTACTGTGACGACCAAAGATGACGACTGACGAGGACAAGCGCACTCACGCTGGCGCTCCGCTTGCAGCAGTGTAACTGTGTAAGAACTAAAAACAACACATTGTTTGATTTTATTTTTTTCGTTAAACCGCTATGAGACCGCTAGCTTATCGGCGGCGGCGGCGGCGGCGGCGGCGTGAAACCTTAGTGGTCCGGTTGGTTGCGGTCCGAAGCCTTAACTTAAGGCGTCAGCGGCGAACGGCCGCGGTTCCAGGGACTAAATACTGTAATGCGCAACTGTCACTGAACATAGATTTTTTAAAATCGTGTAGTGGTTATCTTGTCCTAACGCTATCATTGAAGTTCTTTGAAATTTGTGTCTGTAATAGTCTAATTACTTGTGTATTTTGTCTTTTCTTCAGTGTAGGGCTATGTGTTTGTGTGTGTTGCTTGTCTCTGTTTGCTTATAATATGGGGCCGTGGTGTTGCCTAATTCTAATGAAATGAAAACCAACGGATAGCGCGGCTGTCACTGTAACTGTGTGCCTGTGTATAGCCATATGCCCGGGAGACTGCGGTCGTGGCGGTAGATGCATGCGTCCCAATCAGTGTCTGTGCGCAAACGGCGAGATCGCTCCCACATGCCGAGCGGAAACCGCTCAGCGTGGTAGGCTACGTCCTATGTACATTGATTGCTGTTCCTGTCTCTGTACTGTCACTTTACAGCAGTTTACTTACTTCACAGGGTGGGCCAAAAGCATGCCAAATATTGACCGATTTTCAAAATTCTTGCGAAAATCAGTATACCCGGTAGTGGGATATTTAGTATTCAAGCTAAGTATGAAGCCAGAGATGATCAATACAGTAGCAGTATATCTAGTAGGATATCTAGGCTCTAAAGTTTATAATATGCAATGTAATACACACCATACGAATTGCCAGCAATAAAAGCAGTCGAGGGGAGGAGAATTGGGAAGACGTATAGGCCTATCGTTCTTCGTAGTCGATAAAGGAATCTGGGAGTGGCGTAAGTTCCACCAGCAGGTTCTAGCCTGCCTAAGACGAAATTGGGCCATTGTGGGCTGCAAAAACTAAACGCGTCTGGTGCGTATGCACTATGGCATTTTTGCGACGTTTGAACTGTGAACTGTGTAAATTCGCAAAGATGCCCAACGTACCGCTAATGTGTAAAGACAAGCTGTCGGTACACCATACCGCGGACAGTCTGTTCTGGCACAAATTAGGTCGTGTACGGATTGCGATAGAGACTGGTGTCGTGTGTAGAAATACATCGCTCATCATCCTCATCATTATCAGCAGCAGCAGTGGCTGCTGATGAAAAGCCGCAACAGACCGAAGCTGTCAGGAAGACCCAGTCCCGGATCCAGTCGCAATCTGCAGCTAGACCTGCAGCTTTCAGAACATCGACGTCGTCATCGTCGTCGTCATCATGTGTGACGAGTCGTCAGTGTCGCAATGGCGGCACCTGCTTTGCCAGCAAGTGCATCTGTCGTCCCGGCTACCAGGGCTCCACCTGCGCTCAGCGTCAGTACCTTCTATCACTCTGCCCCAGGGACGTCGTCGCAGGGGGAGGGGTAAGAAGGGCGGGGCAATTACTCCTCCGGCTGCCTTCTAAATTTCTAGTCTGTCGGAAATTTTCTTCTTGTCGACAGGCCAGTCGAGAAGGTGGGGTAGCAAGCTAGAATCACCAACTCTTCACCATCGGCTGCCTGGAAGACTCTAGTTTCAGGAACCGTAAAGCTTTTTCCATAAATTCAAAGGGGGTCACCCCGAACAAGGGCGCTAAATGAGAGGGGGTAGAGAAAATTTGCGATTTTTGGCCAATAAGTCGCTGTATCTCAGTAACGGTGCGAGATAGGGCCTAGGTTACTATTAATCACTAATAGGAAGTCGTACGCTGGCTTTTGATTTGTGCCAAATCCAATGACCTTGAATGACCTTAAACGCCAAAATAGGGGGTTTTAATGGATTTTTGGCGATTTTTGGCTGCGAGACATTTAAAGTGCGAATTGCGCCGAAACCAATTGAGATAGACATGGATAAGCTGCATATTGAATTTGCAGCATTGAACGTAGATTTTGACGGTCCGAGTCTCGAATTTTTTAGATTTAAAGAAACCTGCGCATGAGAGCATCAAAGAGCGGTACCTCCGTAAAAGTCGTTATTTTACTGTTGTTGGCCAGTCTTTCGTCAAAACGGTTGCAGATAGGCATGTGCTTGCTGCCTATCACAATAAGCACTAGTGACGAGCTTTTTATGCGTATCAACATCGATGACTTTAAAGACCCTGAACTTCCAAAATAAGGGTTTTTTTTTATTAATTTTTGCGATCTTCGGCTGCAGCGCACACTTCAAGAATGAACTGCGACGAAATGGCTAAAGATATGACAGTTTGCGAACAATAACTGCTATAGGCTTTCGCGCGTCTCGCGAGCATTAGCTCAATTTTTTGTACTATTAGTGACTGGCGTAGAGGTCGTTATTGGAAATTGTCTTCCCGAAGTTTATAAAATATTGTCCGATTTTAGGAACTGAGAGGAAAAAATTTCCAATAATGGCAGATGACGCTTGTTGCCATTTGTGTTGTTATACATCAACGCATGCGTCTGTTTGGCACAATTACGGAGATATGGCACCTCAAAAATAATGGGGTCACGACCTTGATTTTTTTGGGTCACGTGACGTCATCGGTCACGTGACCATTCGACTCCCGGGTGTCGACTTCTTATAGGTGGTCCATAGTGACCATGCGTCTGTTTAGCACCGTTATGGAGATATGGCCGTTTGAAGTTCTTCCAGGAAGGCTCTTCCAGGAACAGAGGTCGGTCGTTGGTCGGTCGTCGGTCGGTCGGCCGGTCCTCAATATTACACTGGTCCAAACTGTCTTAGGTCCGAAATGTCCGGTTATAAATTAAATAATAACAAGATAACTTTCTGTGTTCTGAGGCTGACTGTATTCCACGACGCGATAAGCATGTGTGATGGGATTGGGGTCTTTAACAGTTGTTGTTTTTAAAATTTAAAAGTGATTTGACACGCGAAAGATTTTTAAAAATCGGGGTTCAGATTTTAGTAAAATTACCAATGTATGACTGACTGCACAAGAGACTACTTATTATGCTGAGAAAATGGTACGAAGTAGACAGACACACTCTAATGCTGCCAGCATACTGACGGTAGGTCTGTATGTCACACGTCAGCACTTATACCAGGGCCAGATTCCAATTTTGGAGGCCCAAGGCTGAGTATGATAAGAGTCTTTTTCTTCTTCTTCCTTGTTTTTTTCCACCCATTTGCTTTTATCTTTTTTTCTCTTGTCTTCTTAAGCGCATTAGAGATTTTTTTGAGTATGTGCTATATAAATTTACACCTTACTTACTTTACTTTACTTACTTACCTTCTCATACTTGTTCACTTGTCTGTCTGTTTGTTTCTGTGTCTGTTTGTACGTTTTTCTGTGTATGTAGCTGTATGTCCGGGTGGTTGCGGTGCTGGTCAGTGCGAGTCTCCGTTCCAGTGTGCTTGTCCTTCTGGTCTCACCGGTGACCGTTGTGAAACTGGTCAGTAACATCAGTCTGCCTCTCTGTCTCTCTGTCTATTTGTCTATTTCATCACTAGCATGCAAATTGTAGCCATTATGTAGCCATTAAAATGCTTCTGTCCTATAAAAGTTTTGTCACAATACATTTGTCGCTTCCAACACTCAGCGTGATCGGAGTCGAAAAGAAGGGCTTTAACGCCAACCTCCAAAAATCTGGGGGTATCAAAATCGGAAGCGGACATCAGGATCACGATGTTGCGTCGCGTGGCTCCCGCCGAGGACTGCCGTTTAGTAAAAAACTGCGCATTACCGCGCGAAAATAACCGCGATGTCGATTGCTTGATTTGTTCCAAATTTTGGATGGAAGTCCAGATCGAGTTGTCCAGATTTTAGTGCACTGTTGATAACTCAAGAACCACTGCAATTAGGTTGATGACGTTTAGCATAAACATGTAGACCTACCGTGCCAGCGTCAAAAAGCGTACTGAATATCAAGGTCATAGGTCAAAGATCAAGGTCAGTGTATTTTTTGTGTGCGTTTTTGGTGTGCATGATATTTCAACTACCGCGGACAGTACTTAGACTTGGGCAAGGCTATGGACAGTTTAGTTGTTGTTGTTGTTGTTGGAAATTGTCAGCTGAGCAGACTGGTCCGTGCTACTCGGAGGTTCACACGAACATGTGTCGAGGTCAGCTGACCGGGGTTGTCTGTACGCGCCTGCTGTGCTGCGCTACGATTGGTCGAGCTTGGGGAAGTCCGTGCGAGGAATGTCCGCTCCACCCACAACCATGTCAGCGTGGTTTTCTGCCCGATCCCACGGACAACAAATGTGTCGGTTAGTTCGTCAGTATTTGTCGTGAGGTAGAGTGTGTGCGGGGTTAGACGTCGAGCTGGCTCAACAAGCGTTCGTAGGTCACTCGTCAAACTGGTTCAAGTGCAATGGCATAGCTCATCGAGCATTCATCAAGCACACATCAAGCACGCATCAGACATTTCAAGCCAGCTTGACGTGTGCTTGATTTGTGCTTGATGAATGCCGGACGAGCATTATTATAGGCATATGTTTCGTCTTGGTCTATACGTGCACTTTGCGAGTGTAATAGGCATAATAAACTTTATAAGCTTACTGTGATGAAACAGGCTTATTTCGTGTGATTCTGGTGGGTTCTGCATGAGACGTAGTCTGCTTGTGATGAATAGACGCGAAACGTTTCAATCGTCACGTCTGATTGGGGTGAGACTGTGGTGAGAGATAGGAGGATGAAGTAAGTTTAGGTCATGAAATAATGTTGTGAGGAGGGGGGTAACTTACACATTTTAGATACTCGCCATTGACGTTTCCACCACTGGTCAAGGTATTGATTTTAAGACTTCACAGTCTTGCTTGTAAAGACTTACGTTTCATGTGTGTCTATATAGACGTGAACGAATGTGAAGCTATACCCGGCCTGTGTTTCCGCGGTCGCTGCGTCAACTCAGTGGGCTCATACTCTTGTCACTGTAACTCGGGACTACGGCGCAACGTGCAAACCAGTCTCTGTGAAGGTACGTGAACGTCACGCTGTTTCTGTGTTTCCCTTCTAGTCTTTTTCTGTCTGTGTCTGTAATAGGGTGTTTACACGATCCAGCAAACGTCCTGCATTAGCACGTGTATTTTGAATACATTTGCTGGAAGTTTGCTGGACGTTTGCTGGATCGTGTAAACACCCCATACCAGTGATGTATCATGTAGTAGCTTACACGAGCTCGGCAGAATATTAGACTCGAGTTTTCATTTTTCAAGACTTGGACTCGGACCAGCTGGATTCAGTGCTGTGTTATTTGGGAATAACTGCAACAGTTCATACTGATTTTTGTAGGTTTATTTTAACTAATTGCTTTGTCGACACCTCTCCCTCAGGCATTTCTAGATCCGCCACTGTCATCGTTCCGTGACCTTAGTAATTCGTACATATTTTTGGGGTATTATCTTGGGTTTCAGACGTACATTGCGTGGCACTGATCATTTTGTGAGTGGTGTACAATATAATGCAGTTTGGCTTAGTTAGTAGTTGTTGGTCGAATCGACGAAGTTTATCGACGCCGGGCCCGGTTAGTACTTGGATGGGTAATTGTCAGCAGACGGGCAAACCATCTCGGTATGAAGGCTAACGAGACACACAGGTCAACCCAGCCTGACCATCTCTCTGTCGGTAAACGCAGTAGCCTAACCAGCGAAAGTTGGGACGTAAAGTGTAGGCAGGCTAACCGCGCGATGCACTAGCCCCGTATACATGGTTTCGCACCAGCTAAAAGCTAACAAAACGGGGATCAGCGCCGCCCAAGGCTTGGGAAGGAGTTTGCATTTTTACGTATTTGTCCATTGATTGACAGACATTTTGATCGTCGGTGTCTGTAGATATAGACGAGTGTAGCGAGGCAGCGGCCAATGGCGGTCCGGCGCCGTGTAAGCCGGGCTACGAGTGCGTCAACACTGACGGTAGTTATCACTGTCAGTGGAGATGCGACGAAGACGAGCTAACTCAGAGTGACTTTCCGCTATCTGATGCGCCGTCCAGAGCTCACTGCCCTCCACGACCACGACCACAACCACGCGGTCTGTAGCCTACGTATGTCTGTACGTACGTCTCTCTGTCTGTCATGTTGCACTAAACAATCCTATATCGGCTCGCTTCGCTGCAGGATAAAGCCTATAACCGGTCCTCATCGTTAGACACTGTGTCTGTCGCTGTTTGCGTCCGTTTGCTGGAATATTTGTTCCAATAGCCTACTTATTAAAATCTGATAATCATTCTTCAAGTTACAATCGATAATGTCAGGCAGAGAAATACACAAATACCAAATAAGTATTAAACACAACTAAACAAACATCTGTTGAGAAATGAAGTCTTGATCTTGCTATTCATCTTGAATACTTTCAGTTTTGGCGTTGGCTTAGTCTTACAGTTTCTGTCTTGATCCTGGTCTGAACGATTTGGTATAAACCGTTCCTAGCACTGACGTGTGCGTGCGTGCGTGTGAAAGGGTACAGTATACTGTCGCAGGTACACGCGGGCGATGCTGTTTGTTTGTCTGTGTAGCTGCTAGTGTCGGTCAGTGCTACGCGCAGTCGCCGCAGTGTCCCGACGATGGCGCTCATCAGATCAGCTCAATGACCGCATGCTGTTGTCCTCAGCAAGGTCAACCTCAAGGTCAGCGTCAAGATCAAGGTCAAGGCTGGAGAGACGCCTCGCAGCGCTGTATCCCGTGTCCACCGCCAGCTTCGGGTATATACCAGCACTATGTTTAGGTTTTAACACACGGTCTACAGTGTATTATCGTTATGTGGGTATAACAAGGCATAGTACACTCTTCGCCGTGTTGAAACGTACGAATTTCATGACCGCGAACGACCGACCATGTGTTATGTTTGAGAATGAGTGCTGTACACAGACTCGAGTCACTTTTCGGTCGTCACACTTGAGTGGAGTGTGATTATGGGCACAGACCGGTACACGGTACCTGTGAGCGATGGAAGGCTGAGCATTTTGATGTTAGTTATATACCGAGATGTCTGCAGACAGTTACTCACCCAAATACTAACCACATAATAGCGTCCCGACCGGGAGTCGAACAAACGATTGGTGACGTGGCGTAGTTGGTAACGCGTTTCGGCTGAAACGAAGTTACTCTACGTCGGGCCCGGTTAGTACTGTGATGGGTGACTGCCTGCGGGCAGGTAAAACCATCTCGGTGCGAAGCCTGCCTGCTAGGTCGACTCAGCCTTCTACCCTCCGTGGGATGGTAAAATGAGTAGTAACTCATTTACATGGGTTACGGAAGGTGGAGACCTTGGTACAGCTGACTGGAGTTGCCTAGCCGGCCGCTGCGCCAGCCTGTGTTTGCAGGCTGCACACGGTGGCCGTGCGGCAGGCGGCTCTGGTTAGTGACGAAAGCGCATTAGAGGCGTGCGCATGTTTGCGACGATGCGCTATACAAATTGACGACCTTTACCTTTACCTTTTGAACGACCTCGCTATCGCAAGTCCAACGTCCTAACATTACATTACCAAGCTACCTTCGTGTGTCTGCATCTGTGTGTTCAGAGGAGTATAGACGTCTGTGTGGTCCACAAGACGTCTGCGCGGCGTTCGAAGGTCTGTGTGAGAACGGTGTGTGTATTCCTACGCCTGACGGCTCGTTTCGGTGCGAGTGTCAACCTGGTTACAAGGCTACCAGTCAACCCAACCAGTGTGAAGGTACGCATCTCTATGTCACTCTTTGTGCTTCTGTCTCTCTATGTGTCTGTGACTCCGTGTCAGTTCTGCTATGTTATTCTAGGCAGTCAAAAACTGACATAATCATCATTAGTTTACAGCGTTGACCGGTAATAGTGCACATGCATACGTGTGTGTAATTCAGCAAGAAATTGTGTGGGTTCCAAAGTTGCATACAAAGCGAAAGAAATGAACCGAACTGTCAGTTTGTTCGTTTTGTGCAGTACGTGCAACGCAACTGAGTTGGCATTTAGTTCAACTTAGATCAATTTAGCAAAAAGTATCCCCATGAAACTACGTCACGCTTCGTGGCGCTGTGAAAGTGTAGCTCATTAATATGCAAATGTATGCAGGTGTATGCTGATGTATGTATGCAGATGTGGACGAATGTGAGGGGGCTGGTCAGTGCAGTAATGGCCAGTGTATAAACACTGATGGTGGATATCGTTGTGTCTGTGATGCCGGCTACCACGTCACCGCTGACGGTACCGACTGCCAAGGTAACCACGCCAATCGCTAGCCGCTATTTAAGTAAGTCAGCAGAAGTTTAGAAGGTTAAAGGTTGTCTATAGCTCTTAATGGTAACTCATCTCAAAGGTGCGGAGAGTCACCTGCCATATGGGATCATACAGTGTTAGGCCTACTAGCCACCTGACACAGGTGAACGTGCACCGCTTTAACCTTAGCCAAACATTCCGATACACGATTTACCTCTCTTGGAGGGATGGAAGGCTGAGTTGACCATGGTGTTGGTTATATCTTGATGGTTTACCTGTCCGCAGACAGTCACCCATCCAAGTGGTAACTACAGTTTCGTACGTGGTGATGTAAAAGCTACTTGAATTAAAGAAAGCTTTTGTAGCCTAATGAAACTTTTTCATCAAACTGAAAGTTATGACTAGGCAGCATTGGCAAGTTAGGAGCTTGACAGACAGATCTCGGAGGAGGTCGAAAACGAAGGTTATTTGACAGAGTATGTCTTTCTGTCTGTCTGTTTCTTGCTTAGATAACCGTAAAAATATAAACCGATTTTGATGAAGTTTGGTGGAGGGGTTTGGCATGGTAGTAGTAATGTATAGTAGTTGCGCCGTTTAGCTTAATTACAGACGTGGACGAGTGTCGTAGTTAGATTAGTCTGTGTTTACGTCAGTCGTGACACTCGTAGTAGTAGTGTCATGTTGTAGTTGTAGTTGTAGCGGTAGTGTAGTACCTGTAGTGTAATAGTTGCCTAATGTACTACTACAGATGTGGACGAGTGTCGTGGACAGCTAGGCCTGTGTCCTCACGGCAGTTGTGTCAACACACAGGGATCTTACCGATGTCACTGTGAAGCTGGCTACAAGCAGACGCCTACTCAACAAGGCTGTGTCGGTCTGTACGTCTGTTTGTCTGTTGTCCGTACTATCAGCAGACTAAGTGTGAATATTGATTCTGTGAGTTTTCTGAGCTAAATCAGTGAAACTTGGTAACGTGCATGTGATGTAGTTATAAACGAATGTCGTGAGAACCGTGTGATAAATGTCTGCATGGTAGCTATATCAATCGTTTTTGTAATAGCATGGGCGGCGCCACCGGGGCGTGCTTTTGCTCTTGACCTCCCAGCTACTCCCCTTTCAGGAAAAATTTTGATGGTGATAAAGTGCTCTCTGGTAATCACACACATGCCAAGGTGTGAGTTATTAAACGCCATTTTTGCAAGACAACACAGATAGCCTCTCTCTGATTATTTGTGTTTCCAAATATTAAAAAGCAGGCAAATTTGCGGCTGTCATTGCATGTCCAAAAGCTAAAAGTGTTTCAGCTTTAGGGGTTTTGTCCCTGACATCCCCCCTCCGACCAGGGGCTTTGCCCCAGGACCCTGCTACATCTTCTCTCTGCGTACAACAACTGAAATAAGGTCGACATTAATTTTGGCCCACCAGCCAAAAAAATTTATTACCCCCTGTACCCTGGCCCTTACCCCTCCGTTGTCCCCCAGCTTCAGATTCCTAGCGCCGCCCATGTTTAGTAGTAATACGAGCGTAGTTGTAGCAGTTGTTGTCGTTGTGACAGTAGTATTCCTAATAGTAGTAGTCGCAATTGTGGTAGTTGTCGTTGCACAGATATCAATGAATGTCGAGAGAACCGCGAGATCTGTCTGCACGGACGCTGCATCAATCGTCCCGGCACACATCAGTGCGTCTGCTCAGTCGGCTACAAAGAGGCTCCGGATGGCACCTTCTGTGTCGGTATGTGTACGCCTATCAGCACCATTGTTTGACATTTCCGAGAGGTCGAAACTACTTTTGTTCATGGGAAGGACAGTGCAGTTTTTTTTTTAAATCAAATCACAGAAACTTAAGAGCAGCAGCAGGAAATGTTCATGAATAGGAAATCGTTTTCGTAAATAACGTAGCTTAGGAAGATTCTTTGGAAATTTTCGAGTACGCGGACTTTGTTATTCCAGCAGCTGGTGAAGTCTTAACGTGCGTACAGAGCGAGAGAAATGAAATGAAATAAACTAAGCTGAAATGAAGTAGAACGAAAACCGGGGCACACGGCTTTCGTTTTATTTCATTTTTGTCGCTCTGTACGCATCTCTACAATCACTGCAAGGTGATGATGTCGGCGATGATGATATGACGGTGGCGCTGGTACAGATGAAAACGAGTGTGCGGCTGAAGACGTGTGTCAGAACGGACAGTGCGTCAACGTCGACGGCAGCTTCAAATGTCTCTGTGAGACCGGATACAGACTCTCAGCTTCCGGCAAACAATGCCAAGGTATAATCAACTCAACCTTCTATCCCTGCTGGGTAGGTAAATTCAGCTTCAAGTGTTTTTGCAAGACTGGGTACAGGCTGTCAGCCCCAGTGAAAACAGTTATGCCAGTATAAATTTATCAAATTACAACTTTTTAGCCGACCGTACTTAAGTACGATGTAGTGGTCGAGCTATTGGTAAGAGGTTGTCGTCTGTCCGTCCGTACGTTACGTCTGTCTGACTGTTACGGACAGGCAGTATGGCTCTATCCTCAGTTGAACACACACTTGACTGTGTATTCACAGTTGACTGCAAAAAGTCGCTCAGGTGTATCAGCTGGGGATATAGACTTTTTACGGTCAACTGGGGAGGTCACCCGTACATGCACCAGTAGAAAGCTCATAACAAAAGGAAGTTTAGATATTACAGCTGTAGACTGACGCATGCAGCTAAAATAGCACACACAAGTACAGACTTTATAATGTCAACTGGGGATTCACAGTCACGTGTGGAAACATAGCCACGGGTATGTCTACTGGGGACATTCAAGCTTATGCTCAGTGGAAAGCTCATTATAAGAGGAAGCTTATTTTTTAATATTACAGCAGTAGATTAACGCATGTAGCTAAAAATAGCACTTTAGTGAACCGGACTTTATCAAGTTAACGGGGTATACACAGTCAAGTGTGGACACACAACCAAACGTGATAGGCCTACATTTTCTAATTTGTGAAAAGTCCATGTCCCCAGTTGCATCTAAAAAAGTCGAATTGGGGGGGGGGCTAAATCCCCAGTTGACGTGCCTTATAAGTATGTGTTTTTATGCCCCAGGGGCCCAGGGTGTGTGTATATATATGGGGTGTGTGTACAGACATAGACGAGTGTGAGAGTATGCTGGACGTCTGTCACAGCGGACAGTGTATAAATACTCCGGGCAGTTTCCGTTGCGAGTGTCCGCTCGGCTTTTTGCTGCACCGAGACGGCAAGACCTGCGTCGGTACGTAGCCCATTAAAGCAGTTGTTTGTTGGAGTCCATCTAACGTCTCTATTACCTTGCGGTCTTACAGAGTGGGCCAAAAAAGTAAGCTATCTTCGCCAAATATTGATCAATTTTCACACTTTTTTCACCAGTGAACTTTGTAAAAAAATTTTACTTAGTGGCATGCACACTTATTATGTCGCAACACTACCTTGTAAAATATAAATATCCAGAAACATACAATATCTACAGATGGACAGAAGGTTTAATCGTAAATTTTTGAAGTATTTAACTTAAATATCAAAATATGAGTTGTAATCCATGTCAAAAACATTAAAGGACATATTAAACATTTTAAAAAATAATTTGAACGATTTTGCTGTGCACTAATTTTTAATGTACATTCTATGCTGGTCGATGGCTGCATTCTTGCTCAGTTAACTGCATAAGCACACAGAGCAATGTATTTCAATTGTGCGGCACTACAAGCTGTGCATTATTTATTAAAAATAAAAAAAATTACTTCGTAAATACATTTAAACCTTTTGACACTTACTATGACATATATTAAACATTTTACTTAACTACTTTAAAAATTTACCACTCGACCTTATTACCATTTGTAGATATTGTACGTTTTTGGATATTTATATTTTACAAGATAGTGTAGCGACATAATAAGTGTTGTGTGCATGCCACTGAGTAGCAATTTTTTTACAGAGTCTACTGGTGAAAAAATATGTAAAAATTGGTCAGTATTTAGTGAAAATATGGAAAAAGTACAATAGCTTACTTTTTTGGCCCACCCTGTACATTCATCGGTAAATTTCACCTCTGCATCAGGTTGCCAGCACTTTCTTGGCTGAAATGTGTTTTATTGACCAAAAAAATGCCAAACTTTCATTCGTTGTTGTCTAACTAATGCCAAACTAAGTGTTGTTCGAGTGCGTTCGTTATAATTTCGCTATATCATAGCCACTGCGAACATAAGTATGATAGTAAAAAAGGCAAACCGGGCCGTGCCGCATCAGAGGCATAGGCTGGTTGATCAACTCCCGTTTTTTCGCCCGTATGTTGGACAATCTTGTACCACTTTCGTCATTGTGTTGTTGTGTTGTAGACACACGTAAGGCGCTGTGCTACACTGACATCAGGGACGACCGCTGTCTGAACCCATCCACTATACCAGTGACCCGGTCAACGTGCTGCTGTATGGTGGATAACGTGGAGCCAGTGCGTATAGGCTGGGGACAGCCGTGCACGACCTGCCCACCCATCGACCTCGAGGAATATCAACTGCTCTGTCCGTACGGACCTGGACTTACCAACACCGGCGCAGGTCACCGACTCGCATGTTCGCTGGCGTCGTGGCACAGAGGGGGAGACGTGGGGATGAATTTCTCTAAATTTTAAGCTGACAGAAAATCGTTGAAAAATTTTTTCTTTCGGGATATTTACGTTCAGAAACGCAGAAGTTGGAGCTAAAAAGCCCCTATTTTGGGAGAAATTTTGGTGCAAAACTGAAATTATAAGCACTCATAATCTGCTTCATCGGAACTTTGCAGCTGCCAGTTTTCCGACAAGTAGCTGCAAATTTGGGTTGATGTCTTGGCGTAGCGGTAACGCGTTTTATCCGATCAACGAAGTTACTGTACGCCCTGCCACGTTAGTACTTTGATGGGTGACTGCCTGCGGGCAGGTAAACCATCACGGTATGTAACCAGCCGCTTAGGTCAACTCAGCCTTCAATTTTTCCCAGGGTAGGTAAATCGAGTACCAGCTTATCTGGCTGGGGTTAAGGCGGGGCGCGTTCACCTGTGTCGGGTGGCAGGTAACACGGTGATCCCATATACGGCAGGTGACGCTTTGTAGCTCTGAGATGGGCTTTCCATAAATTATCACCACTTTTAGCATTTAACCTTTAAAGCAGATTATGGAGTTTCGAGCAGCTGCAGGCAGATTGCGCGTTTAGTGTTAACCAGTAAGACTTCCATAGATGACTGTCAAGTGACTGAAGTGATGGGCATTTATTTTATTTAATCATTTATTATCAATTATTTTATTTAATTTATTTAATTCAAATTTTAATGTAATGTAATTCATTTTAGACATCAACGAGTGTGCTCTGATTCCAAACATCTGCGGCAACGGCGCCTGTGAGAACCTCGTTCCTGGCTTCCGTTGCGTTTGTCACGCCGGATACGAAGTGGACCGCTCCGGAAAATACTGCGCAGGTCTGTTGACTTGCGAGCTGCGGGCTACATAGCGACCCTTAAATTCGGCCAGCGTGTCTGTTGTTTGTCGTCTGCCAGGTGTCTGTCCGCAAAGCGATAGCAGTCGTGCAAAGCACAACACAAAATGCCTGTCACTTTGCATTGCAGCTCCCGAGCGCGTCGCCTACCGGCTAGTCTTTCTTTTTGTCTGTCTCTCTGCCTATCTGCTTCTCCTTGCTTCTCATTTTCCATCCGTCTAGCTGCAGCGGTGTTAAACTGTTGTTTATCTGTTGCATTCCTATTAGGCCTATTCACAGTTGTAATGAGCGTTCTTGTTCTTTTTTGTAATTTTTTATCCTAACGTTTACTATACGCTATTAACGGTCAAACCTTAAAAAATTTCTACCACGAGGGTGATCAAAGCTCTGGTCTAATACATTGTTGTTTAATACAGTGCTGCTCGGGTTACATGAGTGTCTGTGCCAAATAGCATCTTATTGTGCGCACGATGCAGGAGTGACATACACGGACGGACGGACTACACTATACAGTAGCGTCTGTCGCAATAGGCGACGTAGCTGATGGTTTTAGTGATGCTAGTTAGGAATATGAGTCACGGAACAAATCAGTAAATTAATCAATCGATCGGTCAGTCAGTAATGTAGTGTTTACACGAGGCGATTGTCGCGGCGATGCGATCGCGGCGGCGATCGTCTCGTGTAAACACTGCATAAGGTGTTGATCGTGAATTCAGTGGTGTATTCGAGTGGCGGAAAGGGAGGGTTGCGCTGCTCCCCTTGAAATGACACAGATATTTAAAGCGAAAAAATAGTTATCGTAGGGAGGAACTAAGCCAGGCATGACTCAACAAGAAGCGCAGCTACCGCTTAGAAAACAGGGTAACAGCTACGTGTATTTTGTTCGTCTGCGTCAGAATGCGATATTTAAGAACTTGTTTTTTTTATTTAGGTTCTGACACAATACAGCTGATCTTCTGGACTCCGTCGACCGTGGCAATTCTGATGTTTTAGTTCTACTTGACCTCAGGGCGGGGACAGGGCCGCTTTCGATACGGTCGATCATGAGATCCTTCTCAGAAGGCTTCGGGTCACCTTTGGCGTGGATGATGTTGCCCTTACGTGGTTTTCATCGTACCTCGCTGGCCGGAAACAACACGTTCGCTGTGGAGGCAGCAGTTCCCTTATTACGGATGTTATCTGTGGCGTACCACAGGGTTCGGTTCTCGGACCGATCCTGTTCATCATCTACACAGCTGATTTGGCACGGATCGTCGCCGATGATGGTCTGTCGCTGCACCTTCATGCAGATGACAGTCAGATTTATGGCGCCTTCCGCTTAGCGCCACCTCCAATTTGTCGGCCGACATCTCTTCGGCTGTCGACGACATATCTACCTGGATGCGTTGTAATCGGCTCCAGCTAAAAGCTGAGAAGAGCGAGGTGATGTGGTGCGCATCGGCTCGTCGACAGTCGCAACTTCCTCGATGTTCCATCACGGTCGCTGGTGCTTTCGTTAAACCAGCCAGCACGGTGCGTGATTTGGGCGTCTACGTCGACAGCGACCTTGGCGCCGCCACCCATGTTCGAAGAACCGTGACGCGGTGTTTTGCTGCATTACGCCAACTTCGTCCCCTACGTCGATACGTCACCAGTGACTGCTTTCGTTCTCTAGTGGTCTCGCTCGTCTACTCCAGGCTCGACTATGGCAACTTCGTATTCGTCGGGTTTCCTGTCTACCTCCAACGACGTCTTTAAGCCGTGCTTCACGCTGCAGCTCGTTTGGTGTTCCGACTCCGTCGCTATACGACCACGTGACCGACGCCCTCGCGGTACTACACTGGCTGCGTCTGCCGGAACGGGTCAACTTCAAACTGGCGCTCATGGCATATCGTGTGTTGAACGGTATGGCGCCGTCATATCTGAATCAACTCGTTCTGGCGTCAGACCTACCAAGTCGTCGCCGTCTGCGGTCGTCATTCGCACTCCATCTGGTTGTTCCACCTTACCGTCTATCAACAGTTGGCCGTCGTTCATTTCCTGTAGCAGCCTCCATTTCCTGGACTTCTTTCTCATCTTTCCGGCGTCAGCTCAAGACATGTTTACTTCAAAAGTCATTTCCTGACATTATTCTTTAAATTTTTGTACTGCGTCTTCGTGGACTTCGTCATAGCTTAGGCTGTTCTAGCCACGTAAAGAATTTATGATTGACATCGACATTGACAGCTGCAGTGTGACATCCAGACATACAGACAGACAGACAGACGGAAAGAAACACACACACATATGGACGCCTTTGCCATAGTTAACACAAGGCATTTGCATAGCAAGCTGTGCTGGCACTCTGTAAAATATGTTTTTTTTATATTTCTAAGCACGTTACAGGATCGATTTCTGTGCAGATATAAACGAGTGTGCGATGGACCGACACCTGTGTACCCGGGGCCATTGCCGCAACACACCCGGGAGTTTCCAGTGCGTCTGTCCAACTGGATATCGCTTCAACGCAGAATCACGCGCCTGCGAAGGTAGCCCAGGCCTAACACATTGCAGTCTGATGCAGAATGAAAGCAGCATTTCAGCATTGTGTAGAAGAGTTGACAAAAAATATCGTTTTGCGCAGCTTTAACTTTGACTATGTTCAGACAAACACCAAAATCACCAATATTTTTCATTATGAACACTGTGAATATATCTTTTATGTTTTCTACGTCTTATTGTATTTTATGTCATATATATGGCCGTCTTGTCATCAATCGCGAACGCCGCTATTAGGCCCTAAGTACACGTTCAATGACTTGCCATTCTGTTCTGAGGCTGTTCACATTTGTTTTTGCATTTGTTTTTGACGTAAAATATTGTCCATTTGAACGAACCAAATAGACATGGAGAACATTGGCCTAGGCCTAATGAGTGAACTTTTTAGAAAGGCAGTGTTGTGCAAACTCTCGTCTATATCGTTACTAGTGGCTTTGCCAAGAGTCAGCAGTGCTTAATTTCTAGAAAAAGAATTGGTGGTATTACATCGGCGTCTTAGTCAAGACGTCGGAGCAGACATCGAAAACATCGACGGGGGATGGAACTACGACTGTCATCTTTTTTCGTAGCGGACTATGCGTGGTTGTGGGGAGTGTCGTAAGCTCTCTCAGCATAGACCGTAGCGTAGTCCCAGCTGAAAACAAGTTTCTGTGCATTTTGAGTTTGAGAAATGCATTTGCTATTATTGTGACATTTTCAACGTGGAAAACGCACAGCGTAGGCACCTAACGTCGCTGTGTCGTCAAGAACTGTCTACACATTACCCAGCCATTGCAGTCGCATTTCGACTTCGGCTCATTGCACCTCACTGTCGACAAAACACGTACGGCCGTCGGGCTTTTCCAGTCGCTGGTCCGACAGTTTGGAACTCACTACCGGATGAACTGAGCGATCCGGCGTATGATTTTGACAGTTCCAAACAGTTCTTTAAGACAATCCTGTTCAGTCAGTTTACTAGTGTGACGAGTGCATTAGAGGTTAATTAACGATAAGCGCTATAAATTCACATTTTACTTACTTACTTATTTACTTACTTACGGCCTACGAAGCCGTGGCAGTAAGTAGCTGCGACGCCGACTCGACTCAACGGCTCCGAACAGTGGTGACCCATTTAGTAAGTAAGTAAGTAAGTAAGTAAGTAAATGATTTATAAAGCGCCAAAGTCTCAGAAAGAATTAAGTCGCATAGAATGATGAACGCTAGGTGGCAGAAAAGGCTGACTGAAAGTAGTGAGTCTTTAAGTGACGTCTGAAGGTAGCCAAGGTTTGACGCTGACGAATTTGAGGAGTTAAGGAGTTCCAAATTTTGGGTGCAGAGACACGAAAAGAACGAGAACCAAAGGATAAGTTATGCCGTGGAATTGCAAGTAACTGACTGGTAGAAGAG